>Ga0247803_1000069_pt1 | contig 66351 bp, 72 predicted proteins | sample UWRJL014104B1_FD_180928 | JGI IMG/M metagenome (GOLD analysis project Ga0247803, IMG submission 180928) | Plant litter microbial communities from Arlington Agricultural Research Station in Wisconsin, United States - UWRJ-L014-104B-1 | ecosystem: Environmental > Terrestrial > Plant litter >... | reverse complement strand
CGCAGGCCACGACGGTCGCCTCGGTCGGGCCGTAGGTGTTCCACACCTCGCGGCCGCGGGCGCTGATGCGGGCGGCCAGCTCCGGCGGGCAGGCCTCGCCGCCGAAGATCACCAGGCGCACGTTCTCCAGCGCCTCCTCCGGCCAGAGGGCGGCGAGGGTGGGCACCGTGGAGACCACGGTGATGCCGTGCGCGATCAGCCACGGGCCGAGGTCGGCGCCGCTGCGCACCAGCGAGCGCGGAGCGGGCACCAGGCAGGCGCCGTTGCGCCAGGCCAGCCACATCTCTTCGCAGGAGGCGTCGAACGCGACCGACAGGCCGGCCAGCACCCGGTCGCCCGGCCCGATCGGTTCGGTGGAGAGGAACAGGCCGGCCTCGGCGTCGACGAACGCCGCCGCCGAGCGGTGGGTGACGGCCACACCCTTGGGCACCCCGGTGGAGCCGGAGGTGAAGATGATCCACGCGTCATCGTCCGGGCTGGGCATCGGTTCGCCCCAGTGCGCCAGCGACGGGTCCTCCTCGGCCGTGAGGGGCCGGTCGGTGAGCACCCCGGCGTCCAGGCCGTCGCGCACCGTGAACACACCGTGGGCGCCGATCACACCGACCACCCGGGCCTCACCGAAGACCAGGCGGGCGCGTTCCTCCGGATCGTCGGCGTCGACGGGCACGTAGGCGGCGCCCACGACGAGGGTGGCCAGAATCGACAGGTAGAGCTCGCGGGTACCCGACGGGATGCGGATGCCGACGGTGTCGCCGCGGCGCACACCGGCCTGGCTCAGCCGCACGGCCTGGTCGTTGACCAGGCGCACCAGCCGGCGGTAGCTCAGCGCCCCGGCGGCGTCCTCGAGCGCCAGGGCGGTGGGGTGCTCCTCGGCGGTGGCCAGCAGGATCTCGACCAGGGTGCGTTCCGGGTGCACCAGATGGCCGGCATCCAGAACCCCCTGTTCGTGACCGGGGCCGCCCGCCGGACCCGACGCTGTCGGCGCTGTCGGCGCTGTCGGCGCTGTCGGTGACACGATGACGGTCTCGGCGAGCGACTCGGCAGCGGGCCTGGTGATGGGCCCGGACATGGCGGAGGACTCGGGTGAGCGCGGGTGGCGCTCAGGCTGGATCGGGGTCACGCACGCTCCTGTCCGGTTTCGCGAAGAACCGCGACGCGGCCAGCCTAAGGCGCTCAGGTAACCAGCGGGTGAACGCACGTCACACCCGTTCATTCTGCTCCGCAACCCCCGCGGTGTCCCTGTTTCCGCACCTCCAAAAAAGGAAATAGTGAGCTACTAAGGACGGAATCGCCCGAAAGGATCCTATTTTCCGGACTTTGTCCTGGGTAGCGGTCGACTCCCCCGGCGGCTGGGGCAGGTCAGCGGATGCGCGCCCGCACGGCGGTCGCCGCGCAGAGGATCACCGCCAGCGCACCGACCAGCACCACAAGATCGAGCCGTTCGCCCAGCAGCAGGGTCGCCCAAACGATGGTGAGCACCGGTTGTACCAGCTGGATCTGGCTCACCCGGGCGATCGGGCCGATGGCCAGGCCGCGGTACCAGGCGAAGAAGCCCAGGAACATGCTCACCCCGGCCAGGTAGGCGAAGGCCAGCCAGGCCGGCGCATCCGCCCGGGGCCAGCCGGAGCCGAGGCCCGCCAGCATCAGCGGCAGCATCACCGGCAGCGCCACGATCAGCGCCCAGCAGATGGTCTGCCAGGAGCCCAGCTCCCGGGAGAGCAGCGCTCCCTCGCCGTAGCCGATGGCCGCGAGAGCAACCGCGCCCACCAGCAACAGGTCGGCAGGCGCCAGGGCATCCAGGCCGCCGTTGGTGAGGGCCACAAAACCCACCACCGTCACGACCCCGAGGCCGCTGGCCAGCCAGAACCGAGCCGACGGCCGTTCCCGCGCTCGCAGCACGGCAACGATGGCGGTGGCGGCGGGCAGCAACCCGATCACAACGGCGCCGTGCGCGGCCGGCACGGTCTGCAGGGCGTACGAGGTGAGGATCGGGAAGCCGGCGATGACCCCGGCCGCCACGACGGCCAGGCGCGCCCACTGCCGGCCGCGCGGAAACCGCTGCCGCAGCACCGCGAGCACGCCGATGGCCAGCAGCCCGGCCAGCACGGCCCGGCCGGCCCCGACGAACAGCGGGTCCAGCTGGTGCACCGCGACCCGGGTGAGCGGCAGCGTGAACGAGAAGGCGAGCACACCCAACAACCCGAACACCAGGCCGGCGGTGGGCGACCCGTGCGGTGCGGCCGGGGCGGCGGTCTGCGACCCCGTGGAGACGGCAGCCGGCCCGGATAGCAGTGGCGGCGCGGAGACGATAGCGCTATTCTGTGATTTCATGAAAGAGGATAGCACCCTGGCAGCCGGGACCGACGGCGAGTCCGCCCACCTCGCCATCGAACGCCGGCTCCGCCAGTTGACGGCCACCCGACCGGCCGGTGAGCGGCTGCCGTCCACCCGCACGCTGGTGCAGGAACACGCGGCCAGCCCGCTCACCGTGCAACGGGCGCTGCAGCGCCTGGTGCTCGAGGGGCTCGTGGAGACCCGGCCGGGGGCCGGGAGCTTCGTCGCGCGCCGGCCCGGCGTGCACCGGGCCGATTTCGGCTGGCAGACCACGGCGCTGGGCACGGCCCGCACCGGCGCCGACGCCATCGGTGCGGCCCTGGCGAGCGCCGGCCCCGGTGTGATCTCGCTGCACTCCGGCTACCCGGCCGAGGAGCTGCTGCCCACCCGGCTGGTGCGCTCGGCCCTGGTGCGGGCGGCCCGCACGAGCACCGCCGTCGAACGGGCCCCGCTGGCCGGGCTGCCCGAGTTGCTCACCTGGTTCGCGGCGGAACTGGCGCCCGCCGGGGCATCCGGCGTGGCCCCGCCGACCGCCGACGACGTGGTGATCACGCCGGGCGGCCAGAGCGCCCTGTCGTCGATCTTCCGCGCCCTGGCTGCCCCCGGCGACGCCATCGTGATGGAGTCACCCACCTACTGGGGTGCCATGGCCGCCGCCCGGCAGGCCGGACTGCGGGTCGTGCCGATATCCCGCGGCGCCGCTGCGCCCACCGCCGGCGACCTCGACGACGCCCTCGGCTCCAGCGGCGCCCGGCTCTTCTACGCCCAGCCGCACTTCGCCAATCCCACCGGCGCGTTGTGGACCAGCGAGGAGCGCGCCGGCATCCTGGCGGTCATCCGGGCGCGGGGCGTCTACCTCATCGAGGACGACTGGGCCCACGACTTCGGCATCGACGCGGATGTGGTGCCGCTGGCCGCCGACGACGCGAACGGCCACGTCGTCTACGTGCGCTCGCTTACCAAGAGTGTCTCCCCCGCCATCCGGGTCGGCGCGGTTGTGGCCCGCGGCCCGGCCCTGGCCAGGATCCAGGCCGACCGCACGGTGGACGACCTCTACGTCAGCGGCATCCTGCAGGCCGCCGCGGTCGATGTGCTCACCGACCCCGGCTGGCGCAGCCACCTCGCCTGGCTGCGCGGGTCGTTGCGCGCCCGGCGTGACGAGCTGGCCCGGCAGGTGCGCGGCCAGTTGGGACCGGATGCGCTCGAGCTGGTTCCCCGGGGCGGTCTCAACCTCTGGCTGCGCCTGGCCGACGGCGTCGACATGCCCGGCCTGGCCCGACGCAGCCGTGCCGAGGGGGTGTTGTTCTCCCCCGGCGACGACTGGTTCCCCGCCGAACCGACCGGCTCGTTCCTCCGGCTGAATTACTCCCGGGCCCGCCCGGAGATCTTCGAGGAGGCGGTGGCGACCATCGCCCGGCTGGTGCCCTAGGCCAGCTGGCCCGCCCGGCGCCCGAACACCATGCCGGCGGTGAGGCCGGAGCCGCCCGGGTAGTTCTTCGAGAACAGGCCGCCGAGCGCCTCACCACAGGCGAAGAGGCCCGGGATCCCGGTGCCGTCCTCGCGCAGCACCCGGCCGTGGGTGTCGGTTTTCAGCCCGCCGAAGGTGAAGGTGATTCCGCAGGTCACGCCGTAGGCGTAGAACGGGCCCGTCTCCAGCGGTGAGGACCAGTTGCTCTTCGGCGGCAGCACGGCCGCGCGCCGGCCGTCCTTGATGGTGGGATCGAAGGTGATGGCGCGGTCGATCGAGTCGTTGAACTCCGCCACCGTGCGGGCGAACGCCGTCACGGGGATGCCGATCTTCTCGGCCAGGTGCTCCAGGGTGTCGGCGACTTCGACCGAGATGCCGGGCATGTCGTACTCCTCGGTGCGCAGCATCGGGCGCAGCGTCGCGTCGAAGATCTGCCAGGCGACCGATCCCGGCTGCGCGAGGATCTCCCGCCCGTATTTGGCGTAGGTGTAGTTGCGGAAGTCTGCGCCCTCGTCGAGGAAGCGTTCGCCCTCGCGGTTGACCAGGATGCCGAGCGGGTAGGACTGCCGGGTGAGCCGGTTGGTGAGCTCGCGGTTGGATTCGTTCTGCGCTGTGAAGGCGTCCCACTGCACCGAGTGGCAGGTGGTCCAGTCGCCGCCGCGCGCCGCGCCGTGCCGCAGCCCGGCCTCGAGGAGCTCGCCGGTGTTGAACGGCGTGCCGCGCACCTTGGCGTTCTGCCAGCCGGCGCCCATCTCGGTTTCGCGCAGTGTCGGGCTGGCCTCGAAGCCACCGGATGCGATGACGACCGACTCCGCAAACAGCTCGCTGCCGTCGGCGAGGCGCACCCCCACGACCCGGCCGGAGTCCTTGAGGACCAGGTCCACGACGTGCTGCCCGTAGCGGATCTCGGCGCCCTCCTCGAGGGCGACCCGGGTGTGGTCGGCGATCAGGCCCTCGCCGCCGCCCACGTTGCCGATGTGCAGTCCGCCCCAGAAGAGGTACGAGCCATCGGGTCGGTCGTAGGCCTGACGTTCGTACATCAGCCGGTACTGCAGGCCCAGGCCCGCGAGCCACTCGACGGTCGGTCGCGCCTCGTGCACCAGTACCTCGGTGAGGTCGGGGTCGTTGCCTCCTTCGGTGACCTTGACCAGGTCGGCGCGGAAGTCGTCGATCGAGTACGGCGGCACGATCGAGCGGTCATGTCGTTCGTCGGGCTGCACCAGCGGCTGCAGGTCGTCGAGGCCGTCGTGCGGCACCCGGGTCGCACCCGCGGTGTAGAAGCTGTTGCCGCCGGCCTCGTGCTGCTCACCGCGCTCGAGCAACAGCACTCGCCGGCCGCGCCGCGCGGCGGCGTGCACCGCGCTGAATCCGGCGTTCCCGCCGCCCACGACGATCACATCGACTTCGGTCACTGCATTCCCAGTCACTTCATCCTCCTTGACGAATATCTCGACATCGAGATTCTTCATCGATCGTAGGACGCCCAGATTCACCGACGGGGTTTAGGCCATATTGGACGTACTGGCCACGGAATCGGTCAGAAGCCGTCCTGGCCCGTCCAGCGGTACAGGTTCTGCGGCCGGCCCACATCACCGAACTTCGCCGTCACCTCGACCTTCTCGAGGACGGCGAAGTGTTCGAGGTACCGCCTGGCGCTGACCCTGGACATCCCGAGCACCTCGGCGAGCGCCGCGGCCGTGATCGGCACACTGTTCGCGCGCAGGGCCTCGATGACGAGCCGGGCCGTGTTCTCGGAGAGCCCCTTGGGCAACACCGCCCGCGCCCCCGCGACCTTCCGGCCCTGCATCGAGTCGATTTGGGCCTGGGTCAGATCGGTGCTGTCGAACGAGGACGTGTCCGCACGGCGCGCGGCGTAGCGGCGCATCCTCGCGGTGAAGTCCTCGGGCCTGAACGGTTTGAGCAGGTAGTCGACCACCCCCAGTTCCAGCGCCTGCCTGACCAGCTCCGGGTCGGGTGCGGCGGTCACCATGATGACGTCCAGCGGCGCGACCGACGCCGACCGCACCGTGCGCAGCAGGTCGAGTCCCGACGCGTCCGGCAGGAACATGTCCAGCAGCACAAGATCCACGCCGCCGCGTGCGATCCGGGCCGCGGCAGCGGCAGCCGTCAGTTCGGTACCCACGACCTCGAAACCGTCGAGCGTGGCGAGGAACCGCCGGTGCAGGGCGGCCACGGCGAAGTCGTCTTCGACGATGAGCACCCGGATCGGGTCTGTCATGCGGGTGACTCCTCTGGGTGGGGCGATGAAGCGGATAGCGCCGGCAGCCGCACCTGGAACCGGGCGCCGCCGAGGTCGGCACGCTCGATGCTGATCTCACCGCCCCGCTCCCCGACGTGGTCGTGCACGACGGCCAGGCCGATGCCGTGCCGCCAGCCGTCGGCGTCCTTGGAGGTCTGGCCGGGCTCGAAAATACGCCGGGCGTCGGCCTCGCTCACCCCCGGCCCGTCGTCATCGATGATGAGCTCGAGCCCATCGACGTCGCCGAGCAGGAAGACCTCGATGCTCGCCTGGGCGGCCTCGATGGCGTTCGAGAGCAGGTTGCCGACGACGGTGAGCTCCGCCGGCCCCACGGCGACATCGGCTGCCACCCGGCTGTCTTCCGAAATCGTGAGCGTGAGGCCTTCCGCGTCGGCCTGTGCCTGCCGCGAGGCGAGCAGAGCCGCGAGCATCGGCGACTGGATGCGCTGCCACTCCTCTGAGGCGCCGGGACGCTCCGCACTCGGCAGGCTGTCCAGGTAGGTGCGGGCGTCGTCGAACTCACCGAGCCTGAGCAGGCCCGCGACCACGTGCATCCGGTTGTCGAAGTCGTGCGCCTCGACCCGCAGCACGCCGGACCGCGCGCGCTCGTCGCCCAGCGTCGCCAACATCGACTCCAGCTCACTGCGGTCCTGGATGACGAGGGTGCTGCCCACGTCACGGCCGTCGGCCACCGCCGTCGAGCGGGTCACCACCAGGGTGCGCCCCGCCGTGACCAGCTCTCTCGTGCCCGGCCGGCCGTCGGTGTCAAGCAGCGCGGCGACCGCGGCGGGGAGCGCCTGGCGTGCGTGCTGGCCCTCGACCGGCCCGTCCACGGCCAGCAACCGCTTCGCTCCGGCGTTCATGAACGCGATCCGGCCGTCATCGTCGATGCCGATGACGCCGTCCTGAACGCCGTCGGTCATGGCGGCCCGCGACTGCACGAGGGCGAGCATCTCCCCCGGCTCGACCCCGTAGAGCCGGCGCCGCAGCCGGGCCGTCACGGTCCACGACACCACGAGTCCGAGAAGTACGGCGAAGAGCGTCGGCACGATGATCTGCAGCGCCCGCCCGGCCACCTCCTGCTGCACGGCTCGCAGCGGCACCCCCGCCGAGACCGTGCCGACGATGCTGCCGTCCGGGGCGATCACGGGCACCTTGGCGCGCAAGGTCAGGCCGACCGGGCCGTCTTCCTCGGAGCCCACGAAGCGCTCCCCGGCGCGCACACCGGAGTGGTCGCTGGAGACCGGTTTGCCCACCAGCTCCGGCCAGGGGTGGGCGACGCGCAGATTGTCGAGGTCGACGACGGTGATGTACGACACACCAGAGGCCTTCTGCATCGCCGAGGTGACCGGTTGGATCGCCGCGTGCGGATCCGGCGACTGCAGGCCCTCGATGACGACCGGAAGAGTCGCGACGGAGTCTGCCAGGACCTCCAGGTCGCCCTCGGCCGAGTGCCGCACCTGGTCGGCCTGCACGAACACCGCGATCCCCGCCGCGACGGCCGCGATCACCGTGATCACACCGACCTGCGCCACGAACAGGCCGAAGGCGAAGCCCCGGCGCCGGGCGGCCGTGCTTCCGTCGGGGCGCACCCGCGACCGGGGGCGACGCAGCGACGCATCACGGGCTGTTTGTTGTGGTGAGTTCATCGCGACCGAATTGTCCAATATGGCTAGATATGTGCGCAACGGCGCTCGGGGCGATGAGTCGACATAGGTTTGGGCCTCAATCGATCTCCTACAACGTCGTAAGGGTGTTCTCTCGTGAAACAAGTATTACGCACCATCGCGTTCAGCTCGGCGGTGGCGCTGATCACCGGCCTCGCCGTCGCCAACGCTGCCGCAACCGGATCGTCCTCGACGGTCCGCAACAAGTTGACCGTCATGGCCCCGGCTTCGCCCGGCGGCGGATGGGACGGATTCTCCCGGGAATCGCAGGCGGCCCTGCGCTCGGAGGGCATCGTCAACAACGTTCAGGTGGCCAACGTTCCCGGGGCCGGCGGCACCATCGGGCTCTCGCAACTGGTGCAGATGAGCGGCCGTGACGACATCCTGATGGCCACCGGCGGGGTGATGATCGGCGCGATCGCGCTCGGCGACACCCCCGAATCGCTGGAGGATGTGACGCCCATCGCCCGGGTCGCGGACGACTACGCGGCATTGGTCGTGCCCGCCGACTCGCCGATCACCTCGCTGGACGACTTCATCGAGGCGTGGCAGGCCGACCCCAAGGGAACCTCGATCGCCGGAGGGTCGCTCGGCTCGATCGACCACCTGATGACCGGCCTGCTGGCCGGTGCCATCGGGCTCGACCCCGAACAGGCCAACTACATCGCCTACTCGGGCGGCGGCGAGGCCCTCTCGGCGCTGCTCTCGCACACCACCACCGGCGGGATATCGGGCTACAACGAGATCTCCGGCCAGGTGGAGGCCGGCCAGCTGCGGGTTCTCGCGGTCTCGTCGCCCGAACGCATGCCCGGCGTGGAGGTGCCGACGTTCATGGAGTTGGGTGTCGACGTCACCATGTCGAACTGGCGCGGCTACGTCGCCCCGCCCGGGCTGAGTGAGGCGCAGACGGCGGAGCTCGCGGCGATCGTCGAGGAGATGCAGGCCTCCCCGGCCTGGGCCGAGGTCCTCGAACGCAACAACTGGACCGACTCGTACCTGGTCGGGCCCGATTTTGAGGCGTTCCTGGGCGAGCAGCAGACCGACATCAACACGATCATTGAGGAGCTGGGACTGTGACCACCGCATCGACCGCACCCACGGATGCCCGTGCAGCCAAGGAACCGGGCGGCTTCCGCCGGGACTCCTGGTGGACCGGCCGAGGCGAACTCTCGGTGGGCCTGCTGGCCCTGGTCGCCGCCGCCCTGCTGATCGTCGGCACCGTCACGATGAACGTGCGCGGAGACCAGGAGCCGGGCCCGCAGTTCTTCCCGATCATCGTGATCTGCCTCCTGCTCGTCACCGGCGGCTGGGTCACCGTGCAGGCGTTGCTGCCGCGCCGCTCGAACGCCAGGGTGTGGCACCGCCCCGACATCTCGGAGGACATGCTCGCGGACGTGTCCGGCACCAACACCGAGCTCATCAAGCTCGACCACCTGCACGCCGCGGCCGGCGCAGAAGACGAAACCACATTCGACTGGCGCACGTTCGGACTCGTGCTCGGCGCTGTTGTGCTCTTCGCCGTGCTGCTCAATCCGGTGGGCTGGATCTGCAGCGCCGCCATTCTCTTCTGGCTCGTCTCCTACGCCCTCGGCAGCCGGCGTCCGGTCTTCGACATCGGCGTCGCCTTCATTCTGAGCTCCGCGGTGCAGCTCGCCTTCAGCGCCGGACTGGGCCTCGCCCTGCCTGCCGGCTTCTTCGGATGGATCTTCTGACATGGACCAGATCACGCTTCTCCTCGAGGGATTCTCGGGGGCGCTCACGCCCATCAACCTGCTCTGGGTGCTCATCGGAGCCGTCCTCGGCACCGCCGTCGGCGTGCTGCCCGGGCTCGGCTCGTCGATGGCGGTGGCCCTGCTCCTGCCGGTGACCTTCAGCCTCGACCCGACGGCGGCGTTCATCATGTTCGCCGGCATCTACTTCGGCGGGCTGTTCGGCGACTCCACCGCCGGCATCCTGCTCAACACGCCGGGCAACTCGTCGGCCATCGCGTCCTCCTTCGAGGGCAACCGGATGGCCAAGAGCGGGCGGGCAGGCAAAGCGCTCGCCACCGCGGCCCTCGGCGCGTTCTTCGGCGGCACCCTGGCCACTCTCGTCACCGTCTTCGCGATGCCCCTCCTCGTGTCGATGGCGACGATGTTCGGCCCGGCCGAGTACTTCGCGCTGGCGGCGTTCGCCTTCCTCGCCGTGAGCTCGGTCGTCTCCGAGTCGATCGTGCGCGGGCTGCTCTCGCTCGGGATCGGCCTCGCGCTCATGCTGGTGGGCATCGACGGCCCCAGCGGCACTGAACGGTTCACCTTCGGCATGCCGCAGCTGTTCGACGGCCTGTCCATCGTGGTCATCACCGTGGGACTGCTCGCCCTCGGCGAGGTGTTCTCCGTGGCGTCCCGCATCCACCGCGAAGACGGCTCGGTGCAGATCATCCAACAGGGGCGCGCGTGGCTCAACCTCAGCGACGTCAAACGTGCCGCTCCGGCATGGGTGCGGGGCACGGCGTTCGGGCTCCCGTTCGGCATCATTCCCGCCGGCGGCGCCGAGGTGCCGACCTTCCTCGCCTACGGAACCGAGAAGCGGCTGGCGAAGGCCCGCGGGGACAAAAATTTCGGCACCGTCGGCAGCATCCGGGGTGTCGCGGCACCGGAGGCGGCGGCGAACGCCACGGCCGGCACCGCGATGGGCGCCCTGCTCGCTCTCGGCCTGCCCACCTCCGCCACGGCGGCGATCATGCTCGCCGCCTTCCAGCAGTACGGCCTGCAGCCGGGACCGCTGCTGTTCTCGCGCACGCCCGAACTCGTCTGGACGCTGATCGCATCGCTGTTCATCGGCCTGGTCGCTCTGCTCATCCTCAACATGGGATTCGCCTCGCTCTGGGCGAAGCTGCTGCTGGTGCCCAAGCACTACCTCTACGCCGGCATCACCGTGCTCGCCGTGCTGGGCGTCTACGCCATGGGTTCGTCGGTGGTGGACGTCTGGGCGCTCATCGCGATCGGGCTCATCGGCCTGCTGATGCGACGCTTCCGCATTCCGCTGGCGCCGGTCATGATCGCCGTGGTCCTGGGGCCGCTCGCCGAGACCGAACTGCGGCGCGCCCTCGCGGTGTCGGCGGGTGACCCCAGCGTTCTGGTGTCCAGCCCGTTCACGATCACCCTCTACGCGATCCTCGCGATCATCACCGTGGTCTCGGTCGTGCAGCACCTGCGGAAGCGGCAGCGCACGGCTCGGGCCGCCGTGGCCGGGCCCGACCAGCCCGCAGAGGACCTGTCGACCAGCGACACCTCGACCCGCGGCTGAGGGATGTTATGCCTGGCCGGCGGCCGTGCTGCGCTGCTCGACGGTGGCGAGCCACTCGGCCCAGAAGAGCTTCCATTGCTCGCCCGCGTCGAACGAGACCACCCCGTCGTGGGTCACGCCCAGCCGCACTCGCCCGTCGGGCAGCAGGTCGGTGGAGAACAGGATCGACCCCAGCGGCTCGCCGTCGCGGGCGAGTGCGAATCGCAGCGCCTTCGACGCCGGCTTCGACCGCAGCACCGTGTCGAAACCGGGCACCAGGTCGGCGCGAGCGCCGTCGTCCAGCAGCAGCGCGCGCACCGTGTCCCGGTCCAGGGCGAGCACCCGGGTTCGGCTCACGCTGAAGCTGCCGTCGGGCATCTGGCCGGGCAGCCGCAGGCCGGTGATGCGTTCGTAGCCCACGGTCACGCCCTGCGCCCACCAGCCGTCCAGGCCGTGCTCGGCGTGCACCCAGGCCGCGATGGCGGTGTGTCCGGCCTGCCGGCCGGGGCCGGCGTCGATGAGATCGACCCAGTTCTCCCAGGCATGCCCGGTGCGCTCGCGGATCGCGTCGTCGGTCTGCACGGGCTCGGCCGCCCAGATCCGGGTGCGTGTGAAGGTTTCGTCTGTGCTCATCGGGACTCCCGTGCTCGGCACGAGAATACTGGGTGTCCTCTGCCAGGTCCAACGCCGGGCGCCCGCCGGCGACGTGAGGGCCTCGCGGATTCCCTAGACTGAGTGCGAAGGGGGCATTTTCCGGATGAGCAAGAACAAGAGCGACGAACCGCGCGACGAGTTCGACCGTATCCAGATTCCCGAGTTTCTGGCCCGGCCGTTCGAGCGCCTCGCCGGCGGCCCGGCGGTCGGCACGCCGACCCGGCCCAGCCCCAGAGACCGGACCGACGAGAGCGCCAACGTCGACGGCGACCCGGATGCCGATGCGCCCGAGAACCTCGACGACACCGAGCCTGTGCAGCGTCAGTGGTGGGCCGGCTACAAGGGCAAGCTGTTGCTCTACGGCGCGGGCACCCTCGTCATGGTCTTCCTGCAGTCCCGCGGTTAGTCTGCAGATCGTCGTTCTGACCTCAGACCGCTGAGGTGCCGAGCATCCGTTCCAGCAGTGTCTGCAGACGGCGCTGCTCTGCGGGCGTGAGCGCGGTGGTCATCGGCGAGAGCGAGCGCAGAATGCCGGCGTAGAGCCGTTCGATCAGTTCGGCGCCGTCGGGGCTGAGGAACACGTCCACCGCGCGGCCATCGTCCAGGCTGGCCGCGCGCTGCAGCAGCCCCCGCTTCTCCGCCCGGTCGACCAGGCCGGACATGGTCGATTTCTCCAGGCCCACCCGGCGGTTCGTGCTCACCCCGTAGCGCCGGCCGGCGGGCGGCGGCGTACTGCGGCGGGTACTGCGCCGGTGCCCGCCGACTACATCGCGCGCAGTACACAGGTTCATCCATTCAGGGGATGTCCGCGCGAAGGCGTTTCGGGACGATGGATCTACCGATCCAGTGCATCCGGTCGGCAGCCGCCCGTCGAGAGGACCCCATGACCACGATCCTGCACACCATTCCCGCCCGCCGTGCGCTCCGCCCCGTCGTGATGACGGCGAGTGTCGTGACGGTGTCGGCCGGCAGCCACGGCCCCGCCGACCTGCCCGTCAGCGTCGACCGGGCGCCCGCGCACTCCCGCGACCGGATCGCGCTCTGGGCGGCCCAGCCTTCCGGCGCCGACCGCGCGGCGTAAAGCCCACCCGGTCAGGGTCCGATCAGGGTCCGACCAGCAACAGCAGCACGTGATACACGACGTAGGCCGGCCAGACGATCGCCTGGAGCAGGCCCAGGATGAACGCCCAGAACGATCCGTCCGACGTGGAGATGAAGTAGATGGCGGCGCCCACGTACGCCAGCAGGAAGAAGAATCCCCACGACCCGTCTCGCACGATCACGCTGCCTCGACCATCCGTTGCCATCAGACCCTCCACTCCCATGAGAATTACCTGACTAACCACTGGAACACAGGGTAACCGCGCTGCCCGCCGAGCGATACCGGCACCGGTGCCGTACCGGCGCGGTCAGGCCCGGATGCCCGCCTGCACGGCCAGGGACACCAGCTGGGCCCGGTTCTGGGTGCCGGATTTCATCATCGCCCGGTTCGCGTGTGTCTTCACCGTGAACGGCGACACAAAAATCAGCGCGGCGATCTGGGCGTTGTCCAGCCCCTGCACGATGAGCGCCACGACCTCCCGCTCCCGCTGGGTGAGCTCCACGAACCGCAGAACGGCCGCCGGATCGCTCGGCACGGCCACGGGTTCGGCGATGTGCCCGACGAGGGCGTTCACGGCCGCGGGCGATAGCGCGTTATCGCCGCCGGAGACCCGGAGAATCCCGTCGGTCAGCTCGGTGCGGCTGGCGCCCTTGCCAGGAACCCGTCCGCACCGGCCCGCAGCGCGTTGACGACGTTCTCGTCCTGCTCGAAGGTCGTCAGGATCAGGATCCGCACCGACTCGGCGGGATGCGCGGCCCGGATCCGGCGGGTGGTCTCCACGCCGTCGATTCCCGGCATCCGGATGTCGAGCAGCACGACATCCACCGCCGTGCTCTCCAAATGCCGGATGGCCGCAATGCCGTCGCCCACCTCCGCGACGACCGTGATGTCCGGATGCGCCCCCACGATCGTGCGGAGGCCCGTCCGGATCATCTCCTGATCGTCGACGATCATCACTCGGATCATTGGGTGACTCCGTTCACCGGCAGGGTCGCCGTCAGCCAAAAGAACCGCCCGTCCTCGCGCACGTCGACCTGCCCGCCGGTCGAGGCCGCGCGTTCGCGCATGCCCACCAGCCCGTGGCCGCCGCCGGGAACCGTCCGGACGCTCGCGCCAGCCCGGCGCAGGTTCACCACCTCGATGACGACGGCACCGTCCGGAGCGATGTCCACCCGCACCGACACGTCACCGCTGCCGTGCCGTTGGGCGTTGGTGAGGGCTTCCTGGGTGATTCGGTACGCGGCCGCGCTCACCGTCAGCGGCAGCGGGACCGTCAGTCCGGTGATGGTGGCCTCGACGGTGAGGCCGGCGGCGCGGAAGGTGTCGATGAGCTCGGGAATCCGACCGTGCTCCGGGGTGGGCGCGAGAGCGTCCGGTCCGGCGCCGACCCGCAACACGCGAAGGATCTGCTGCGTCTCCCGCAGCACCGCCTGCACGCTCCGCTGAGCGGCGGCGAGATCGGCGCGGCTCGCCTCCGCACTGGCGGGCAGGTGCACCTCGGCGGCACCCAGATGCATGTTCACCACCGCGATCTCGTGGCCCACGCTGTCGTGCAGGTCCCGGGCGATGCGCAGGCGCTCCTCGGCGACGCTGCGGTCGACGGCGGCCTCACGCGTGGCGATGGCCTCGGTGGTGCGGGCCTCGAGCTCCCGCCAGTAGCGGCGGGATTCACGCACCGCGCTGCCCACCGCGGTGGTCGCCACCGCGGCGAACGCGGCCACGGAGGCTTCCGCGTTCACCGCGGGGTTCACCGTGCCCGCCACGATCCAGACCGAGGCCAGGTTCGCCGCGGCGATGACCACGCCGGTGACCGGGCCGGACAGGCCGCCCAGGGCGAGGAGCAGCGCGACGAAGCAGGCGATCGACCAGTTCGAGATGGGCGGCCAACCCAGGAGCGAGGCCGCAAGCGGGCCCGCGGCGACCAGCCCGAGGGCCAGGTACGGGTACCGGCGGATGGCGGCGGCGCCGGCGGCCGTGAGAAGTACCGCGAGTACCCCGCCGATCGGGAAACCGGCCAGGATCACCATGACCACCTCGACGCCGATGGCGATGGCGACGATGACCACAATCACGATCTCGAGGCCCCGGCCGTCCCGTGACCAGAGCGGGGAATGCGGGGCTCGACGCGGCGGCTCGGGAGATGTCACAACGCCAATCCTTCCACCGCCGCACCGGTTCATGTCGTCCATCCGCAGTAGTGACCGACCGTCCGGCGGTACGACGGCCAGGGCGCGGCGCCCGGCCAGGATGGTGGTCACACCGGGGACCGCCACGTCAGGCGCGGTCGCCCCGTCGGCATCCACCTCGAATGAGAGCAGCAGTATGAACCAGGCATCCGCCCCCAGCACCGGCTTCATGGCGTACGAGTACACGACCATCCGCGTGCCTCGCGATATGGAATCCATCTACGCCGACAGCTACCGCAACTTCGGCTGGATGACCGACACCACCGAGACCGGCCTGCCCGGCGCCACCACCGTGACGCTCAAACTCAAGCGCGACCGCCGCCTGAAAAACCGGCCCCTGGTGCTCGAACTCCAGCACCAGAGCGAAGCCGCGCTCACCAGGATCGCCGCACTGGAACGCTCCACGAGCGCCGCCGCCGTGGGTACCGCCGTCGGCATCGGCATCCTCGGCACCGGCTTCGTGGCCGGTTCGGTCTTCAGCCTGCAGGCCGACCTGCTCGTTCTGTCGATCGTGCTCGGTGCCATCGGGCTGTTCGGCTGGCTCGCGGGCTATCTCGCCCATGGCCGGGTGCAGGCCTCGCGCCGGGCGCGGGTCACTCCGCTCATCGAGGAGCAGTACGACGTGGTGTACCGAAGCGGTGAGCAGGCCAGCCACCTGCTGGGCTGAGTGGGGCCGGCGCGGCGCTCTGGCGGCCATGGGCCGCGCGGACGAGGATGGCGGCATGGTCTCGTCCCCGGTCACGTCCCTGGTCAGCGTCGCGCGGGAGCTCTACGGCATCCGGCCGCAGGACTTCACCGCCGCCCGCAATGCCAGGGCGCAGGAGCTGAAGCCCTTGGATGCCGCTCTGGCCAAGCAGGTCGCGGCGCTGCGGAAGCCCGCCCCCGCCGCCTGGCTGGTGAATCTTCTCGCCCGGGAGAACACCGACGACGTCACCGCGCTCCTCGACGTCGGCGAGCAGATGCGAACGGCCCAGGAGCAGCTTGACCGGGACGGATTGCGGCGGCTCGGCGGCGAGCGCCGGGCCGCCGTCACCGCGCTCGTCCAGGCGGGCGCCGACCGCGCCACCGGACTCGGCCAGCCACCCACCGCGGCCGTGCTCGGCGAGGTGGAGCAGACCCTGTTGGCCGGCACGTCGGATCCGGCCGCCGCCGGCGCGGTCGCCAGCGGGCTGCTGGTCAAGCCGTTGCGGGCCGGCGGCTTCGACCCCGTCGACCTGGACGGCGCCGTCGCCGTGCCGGATGCGGCGTCGTGGGCCGCGTCGCCCGGCGGTTCCCGGAGCCCCGCACCGCCGGACCCCGTGCGACTCGCCGACGTCCGCCGACGCAAGGAGGCCAGGCTGGACGCGGAACGTCAGGAGCGCGATGCGGACGCGGCCGCCGCGGAGGTCGATGCCCTGGAACGTCGCGCCCACCGGCTCGAGCTTCGCCGGGCCAGCCTGGAGGCGGAGATCGCCGAGCTGCGGGAGCAGCTCGACACGGCCGAGGCGGCGCTCGCGGCCGTCACCGACGACGACAGCGCCCTGGCCGTTGCCCGTACCGAGGCCACCCAGTCGGCGGATGCCGCCAGAACCCGCGCCCGCGACGCCCGCGACGCCGCCGATGCCCTCGAGAAATCCGACTGACCCGGCCCTGCCGCCAGCCGAATGACGGCGGCTAGGATACCGCCATGACTCCCAGCGACGAGGTCGACGCGGTTAGCCAGCTCAAGGCCAAAGCGGATGCGGCGAGGGCCGCTGCGCTCCGCGCCCAGGCCGACGCGGAGGAGGCCGAAACCCAGCTGCGCCAGGCGGAGGACAAGGCCCACGCCGCCGCCGCAGAGTCGCCAGCCGAACCCGCCGAGCCCGCCGCCGGCCCCCTCGACGACGCCCAGGTCGAGGCGATCCGGTCCGGCTACGCCTTCGACGGGCCGGCGCTCGAACTCGGTGCCCTCGTCAACGGCGAGGCCCGTCCCGACGTGCAGATCCGCATCCCGCTGGCCATGACGAACCGGCATGGTCTGGTGGCCGGAGCGACCGGCACCGGCAAGACCAAGACGCTGCAGGTGCTCGCCGAACAGCTGTCGGCGCACGGGGTGCCGGTGTTCGCCGCCGACATCAAGGGCGATCTCTCCGGCATCGCCAGCGCCGGCACACCCAGCGACAAGCTGCTCGCCCGCACCTCCGCGCTCGGCCAGGACTGGGCCGGCGCCGCCTCCCCCACGGAGTTCTTCTGCCTCGGCGGCCTCGGCCACGGCATCCCCATCCGCGCCACCGTCGCCGGCTTCGGCCCGCTGCTGCTGAGCAAGGTCCTCGGGCTCAACGACACCCAGGAGTCCAGCCTGGGCCTGGTCTTCCACTACGCCGACGAGGCCGGCCTGCCGCTGCTTGACCTCACCGACCTGCGGGCGGTGCTCAGCTTCCTGATCAGCGACGACGGCAAGGGCGAACTCACCGGCCTCGGTGGACTCTCCAGCGCCACCGTCGGCGTCATCCTGCGCGAACTCATCACCTTCGCCGACCAGGGTGCCGACGTCTTCTTCGGTGAACCCGAGATCGACACCACCGAGTTCCTCTCCGTCACCGCCGACGGCCGCGGCCTGGTGAGCCTGCTCGAGGTGCCCGGGGTGCAGGACCGGCCGGCGCTGTATTCGACGTTCCTGATGTGGCTGCTCGCCGACCTGTTCAACGACCTCCCAGAGGTGGGCGACCTGGACAAGCCCAAGCTGGTGTTCTTCTTCGACGAGGCGCACCTGCTGTTCCGGGACGCGTCCAAGGACTTCCTGGCCGCGATCACCCAGACCGTGCGGCTCATCCGCTCGAAGGGGGTGGGCATCTTCTTCGTCACCCAGACGCCGAAGGACGTGCCCGGCGATGTGCTGGCCCAGCTCGGCTCGCGGGTGCAGCACCAGCTGCGGGCGTTCACGCCGGATGACGCCAAGGCTCTCCGGGCGACGGTATCCACCTTCCCGCACTCCGGCTACGACCTCGACGAGGTGCTCACCGGGCTCGGCATCGGCGAGGCCGTCGTCACGGTGATGAACGAGAAGGGCGCCCCGAGCCCGGTCGCCTGGACCCGGCTGCGGGCACCGCTGGGGTCGATGGCGCCCACCCCGGCCGCACAGATCGAGGCCGGTATCGCCGCCTCCCCGCTGCTCGCCCGCTACGGTGAGCCGGTCGACCGGGATTCCGCCCGGGAGATCCTGGCGACCCGGCTGGAGGCCGCCACCCAGGTCGCCGAAGCCGAGCAACGGGCGATCGACCAGGCCAAGGCCGCCGCCGAGCTGGCGAAACAGCAGGCCGCCGCGGATGCGCAGCAGGCCAAGGCCCAGAAGAAGGCCGACGCCGACTACGAGCGGCTCCGGCGCCAGGCCGAAACCAGCTCGCGAAGCCGCACCCGCGCCAAACCAGAGAAGTCAGTGCTCGAGGAGGTGCTGGGCTCCCCCGCCACCAAAACGATCCTCACCGGCATCGTCACCGGCATCTTCGGCACCCGCCGACGGCGCCGCTGACCCGCGCCGCGCTGGCAGCTCGTCGCGGCCGGGCGTCGTCCCCGTCTGCTGGCAGCGAACGGCGCCCACCGGCACACCGGACCGACGTACGCTCTGGTGCCATGAGCGATATACCGGCGATGGATGACGACGGGCTGCTCGACGCCTACTCGAAAACCGTCATGGCCGTGGCGACGCGGGTGCTGCCGAGCGTGGCCAGTGTCACGGTGCGCAGCAGGCAGGGAGCCGGCGCGGGCAGCGCGAGTGTGATCACCGGTGACGGCTTCCTGCTCACCAGCGCGCACGTCGTCGAGGGCGCCACCGTGGCCGACGTCGGGTTCGCCGACGGCACCGGCAGCCGGGTCGACGTCGTCGGCCGCGACACCCTCTCCGATCTGGCCGTGCTGCACGCCCGCGGCCCCACCCCGCTGCCGGTGCAGTTCGGTGATGCCGCCCGGCTGCGCGTCGGCCAGGTGGTCGTCGCGCTGGGCAACCCGCTCGGCCTGGCCGGCAGTGTCACCGCCGGCATCGTCTCGGCGCTCGGCCGGTCATTGCCCACCCGGTCCGGGCGCGTGATCGACGAAGTGATCCAGACCGACGCCGCGCTCAACCCGGGCAACAGCGGCGGGGTACTGGCCGACAGCGCGGGGCGCATGGTCGGGGTCAACACCGCGGTGGCGGGCATCGGCGTGGGCCTGGCCGTGCCGGTGAACGAGACCACCCGGGCGATCATCACCGCGTTGATGACCACCGGGCGGATGCGGCGGGCCTGGCTCGGCATCGCCGGCGCGCAGGTGCCGCTGCCGCCCGCCCTGGCCGCCCGGATCGGCTCGCCGACCGGCCTGCAGGTGGCCGGGGTCTCCCCGGGCAGCCCCGCAGCGGAAGCCGGGCTGCACCGCGGCGACATCGTGGTCGAACTCGCCGGGCAGCCGGTGGTCACGGCCACGGCCATTCAGCAGCTGATGGTCGAGGACGCGATCGACAGGCCCGTCGAGATCACGGTCTGGCGAAACGGCGCCCTGGTGGACGCCATCACCGTGCCACGGGAGCTCCAGGAGTCCTGACCCGCGCGGGCCGAACAGGCGGCCGGCCGGTCAGGCCGCGGCGAACCGCTTCGCCGAACGTTCCTTGGCCTTCTCCGCCTCCACCTCGCGGTTCTTGGGCGGAGCGGTGGTGACCAGGTCCTCCAGCAGGTGCCGCGAGATGTGGGCGATCTCCTCGACCGCACGGTTGAAGGCCGCCTCGTTGGCTTTCGACGGCTTGGTCGACCCGCTGATCTTGCGCACGAACTGCAGCGATGCCGCGTGCACCTCGTCGTCGGTGGCGGCAGGTTCGAAATTGTGAAGCTGATGAATGTTCCGACACATACTTCGAGGGTACCCAGCCAGGCCTGGCCACGGAAGTGCGAGAAAGTGTTGCGCGGGAACCGGAATGCCCACTACGGTGATGCCTACGCCATACGACGAAAGGAGCCTCGCGTGATTACCCAGAAGATTGCATTCGCATTCCGTACCACCGCCGGCTTCGTCGGCGTCTTCACCGCCTGATCGGCCAGTAGGTAACCCACCGGTCCAGACGGTGGTGACGCTCTCGAAGCCCGACCAGGCAGCATCCGCACCCGTGTGCATTCGCACCCGTTCGCACCCGTCTGCCCGGGTCACTCACCCCGTGAGCGGCGCGCACTCCGTGCGTCGTCCTCGTGCCGCCCTGCGCGGCCACCCTTCATTCGGCGAGCCCGAACGCGCTCTGTTGCGCGCCCGGATTCCCAGAACCGTTCTCTTAAGGAATGCATCATCATGAATACCCAACTGGCGCCCGTTCCGGGCCGCCACGACCACCCACCCCAACCCGTCCGGTCCCCCGAGGCGCACCCGCTGCGCCGCGTGGGCCTGGTCGATCGCGCCGCCATGCACCTCGGCGTCGCGCTGATCCACTGGGGACGGCGGCCCGTCAAGGCTCGCCGCCGGGCACGACCCACGCTCGCCCCCGAGTCGCTCCAGTCCCGCCGGGAGCTGGACCGGGTTCGAGACGAGCACCTGGCGTTGACGCTGACCCAGTTCCGATGACCGTGCACCCCGTCGTCGCGGCTTCGGCCGCGGCGACGGCCCGCGCCGCACCCCGCCGTGACCGCGTCGCGACCGGCGCCGGATGCCCTCAGCCGCGGGGCGCCGCGTCGAGTCCGGCCCGCCACTGGCCGAGCAGGCGCGCAACGCTGCGGCTGTGCGCCCACGGCACCTCGGGCGCTTCGGTCCGGCCGTCCCGGAGCGCCAAAGACACGGCGTCGGCCTCCGCGGCGAACGGATCCACCGTGGGCACCGTGACGGGGCGTTCCCGGCCGTCGGCGCGCACGAGGAACGACGACGCCGAAGAACTGCGGCTGCCGAACACGTCGGGCAGCTCGATGATCCCGGCGCTGCCGGTCAGCGTCGCGGACCGCGGCAGCTCCGTCACGATCGAGCACTCCACGTCGGCGGAGAAACCCGCCGCGGCGATCGTCGCGCTGGCGTGCTCGTCGACTCCGGTGTCGCCGATCCGACCGGCGGCGACCGTGACCGTGAGGTCGGCCGGGTCCACCCCGGCGGCGGCGGCGAGTCCCACCGCGAGAGCCACCGGGTAACCGCCGACATCCAGGATGGCCCCGCCGGCCAGCTCCGGATCGAACAGGCGTCCGGTGCGCTGCCCGGCCGCGAAGCCGAACGACGCGACCAGCCGCACCGGGGTTCCCACTTCGTGGTCGGCCGCGGCGGCATCCAGCGCCCGCGCGAACGGCCCGAACCGGTGCTTGTACGCCTCCACGAACGGCAGCCCCGACGCCGCGGCCTGGGCCAGGACCCGCTCCACCTCGGCCAGGGTCGGTGCGACCGGCTTCTCACAGAGCACCGCCTTGCCGGCCTGGAGCGCGGCCACGGCCAGATCCGTGTGGGTCGTGTTCACCGTGGAGATGTACACCGCGTCGATGTCGTCCCTGGCGAGGAGCTCCTCGTACGTCCCGGTGATGGGTGCACCATGCTCCGTGGCGAACGCGGCCGCCCGGTCAGCGTTTGTGCTGCCGACCGCGTGCAGGATGCCGTGGGCCGAGTTGGGCAGCGCCCGCGCGAACCAGCCGCCGATATCGCCCGGTCCCAGGATTGCCCACCGCGTAGTCTTCATCCCTCGACGGTACAACCTTCGGCGGCAGACAGCCGCCGCTGCGGCGGTGCGGCGGTGCGGCGTGCGGCGGTGCTGCGTGGTGCCCCTGGAGGGACTCGAACCCCCAACCCTTTCCTTAGGACGGAACTGCTCTTCCATTGAGCTACAGAGGCTGACCGGGAAAGTTTAGCCGTTATCGGCGGCCGTGTTCGCCGAGTTGCCCTCGTGCGGACCAGTTGCCCGGGCGCACCGGGGCAACTCGTCCGCGGGAGGGCACGTCGCGAAAAGTGCTTAGGTCGGCGGGTAGAGGTACACGGGCACCTCGCTGATCGGCACGGTGCGCGTGTGATACGCGTGCGAGCCCATCCAGTTGTACTCCTCGAGCACGACGGTACCGTCGCCGGGCACGGACTGCACGTAGGCGACGTGGTTGTAGGTGAACCAGGCCACAGCACCCACGACGGGCGACTTGCTGCTGGCCCAGCCCTTGTTCGACCAGGCGCTGGCCCAGGCGGATGCGTTGCCGCCGCCGGGCGTCATCGTCGACCAGGTCCACTTGAACGAGCTGGTGGCACCGGCGTCGCGGTTGAGCCGCCATGCCACGAAGTCCACGCACTCGCGGTAGTAGTAACCCAGCGGGGAGAACCCGCCACCCTGGGATTCCGTGGCGGCGTCGCGCCACGGATAGTCGTCGCCCTCGGCGCGGATCCCGATCACGGCGTAGTCGGCCGCGGCGGCGCGGGCGTCTTCTGCGGCCTGCTGCTGCACGAGGTTGGCCTGGATGCCCGCCTCGATGTCGTCGAGTTCGGCCTGGCTGGTGGCGGTGAAGCCGTCGGCCGAGATGCTCACGGCTGCGGCGGCGGCGGCGACGGTGACCGCTTGGGTGTCGCCGGAGGCCTTGGCGCTGACGGCGGCCGAGCCGCCCTGCGGAGAGAAGGCGTAGGCGGGCAGCGCGGCGGTGAGGAAGATGGCCGGGATGGCCAGCAGGGTGACCATCTTCGCGACGGACTTCCGCCGCTTGACGGGACGTGCCGCGCGGGGGTTCCGGGCACCGGCAGACGCCGACGGCACCGCGGTGACGGGGCGGAGCCGGGCCTGGCGCAGGCGATAGATGTGCGGCGACGCCGGGCGGGTGGGCTCCGTGGACGTGGAGTCGGACGGGTGCGGGCCGACGTCGGAGGTGGGGGTGCTTGCGCTCTCGACGACGACGGCCAGGTCCGGCGACACCGACGACATCGGGACCGGCGGTACGGGAACGGCGGGAATGACGACGGTTGCCGCGGGCGGGGTGTCGACGACCTCAGCGGTCGGCGTCTCCGTCTCGTCGATAGTCTCAGCGGCTGTGTCAGTGGCTGCAGATGTCTCGGCGACTGCGGCGGCCTCAGCGGCTTCGCGCTGCGCCCGGGCCTCGCGGCGCGTGGGGAGCGTGCCGTCGCCCTGGGGCGAGCCGGCGGGGCCGGAATGAGTCACAGATAATCCTCTAAACAGCCGCTACCGGAGGGGGACTTCACAACCTTAGGCGATGGGTGGGCCCGCTGTCACGTTGAGCGTTACGTTTTCGTGACAATGGCACTACAAAGGGGTGCACATCCACAAAACCTTGTCGATTCGACGAGCTACGCGGCGGCGGCGGGAACGAGGAACTCATCCCACTGCGGCAGCGGCCGCTCCACCCCGCTGACCACCCAGGTGGTGCCCTGCGGCATCCGCGGGTCGAAGCGCAGGTCCCAGCCCATCTCGGCGGGTGTGCGGTCGCTCTTCAGGTTGTTGCAGCGCAGGCAGCAGGCCACCAGGTTGTCCCAGGTATCCCGGCCGCCGCGGGACCGCGGCTGCACGTGGTCGATGGTGCTGGCGCTCTTACCGCAGTAGCAGCAGCGGTGTTCGTCACGCCGCAGTACCCCGCGCCGGCTCACCGGCACGGCCCGCGACCGCGGCAGGCGCACGTAGCGGGTGAGCAGGATGACGCTCGGCCGCTCCCACGACTCCGTCGCCGCCCAGACCGGGTGACCCTGGTCCGCCTGAATGATGGTTGCCTTCTGGTTCATGACGAGCACGAGTGCCCGCTTGAACGACACGACCGCGAGGGGTTCATATCCCGCGTTGAGGACCAGTGTGCGCATGCGCTCCCTTTCGAAAAAGGCTGGACGGCTTCCAGCCATTCGAACTGCTGCCTGGCGAGCGCGGGGAGGAGATTTGGGCAAACAAAAAGGGCGTCGTCATCATGACAACGCCCCACGGGCTTCGGTGTGCTGGCGGCACACGAAACTCGGACAGATTTGACTGCTGTGCCGCAGCGCGAAGTGTCCGCGCACATCCATGGTGTGGATCGTGCGTAGCTTGCGCATTGGCTCTCCCAAAATCCCGCAGAACATCAGGGCATCAGGTTAACCCACAAATGGTGCACCACGTAAATCGTGGCGCACCATTTGTGCTAGGCGTTACCCAGTGTTTACCGGGGAGGGGTTCTCAGTGCCTCGATCAGGCGGCTCAGATGCCCAGGCGCACGATGTAGTAGTCGCTGGTCCAGATCGGCTGCACCCGCACCGACGCTCCTTCATAGGGGGCGTGCAGGATGTTGCCGTTGCCGGCGTAGAACCCGTCGTGGCCGTCCATGATCACCAGGTCGCCCGGCTGGGCGTCGGCCAGGGCGATCCGGGTGCCGGCGGCGCCCTGCCCGGTGGAGGAATGCGGCAGGGAGATGCCGAACTGCGCGTACACGTACATCACGAAGCCGGAGCAGTCGAAGCCGGCCGGGGTGGCGCCGCCGTAGACGTACGGCACACCCTGGTACTGCAGCGCGACGTTGTAGACCGACGACAGGCTGAAGCTCGGGTACGCCGGGCTGGCCAGGTACTCGGCCGCCGATGGGCCGGTGTACGACGCCGCGTAGGTGGTCATCGAGGTGGCGGCGGCGGCGCGGGCGGCTTCCGCGGCCTCGGCGGCGTCCGCGGCGTCGATCTCCGACTGCGGGGTGGCCGAGAAGGCGTCCTGGGCGACCGTGACCGTGGCGGCCGTGTCATCGACGGCGACCTTCTGGGCGCCGGCCTTGGTGAGCTCGGTGGCATCCGTGGCCGCGAAGTTGCCCTCGGCATCCGACGGGGCGAACGCGTAGGCGGGCAGCGCCATGGTGGCGACGAGGCCGGTGGCCAGGGTCATCATCACGACGTGGCCCGCGGCGCTGCGGCGCTTGGAACGCTTGATGGGCGCCCCCGGCGGCATCACGACGCGGGGTCCCACCTCCGTTTGCGCTGCGCGCATTGGATCGGTGGGGGCGGGGCGCACGGCCAGAGCCGTGGAACGTCGACCGCTTCGGGGCAGTCTTCTACCTAATGGGGACAAGTCGAACCTCCGGCGCCTCGACAACACTAGGTAGTTGCCCCGTCCGATGCGCGTGAACGCGTGGAGTTTCCGCAGCAAGAGACGGGCAGGGTAGAGGCGTCTTGCGCGGGCCCGATGACCGGTCTCTGATCTGTGGGCAGGTTTGAGGCTACGTGACCAATTCGCGTTTGTCACCCTAAATGGGCGAAATCTAACGAATTGGTAACGAGACTGTGAATTCCTGCAGAAACCCAGGTCCGGCTAGGAGACCGTGACGGGGGTGGTCACGAAGATGTGACCGGCGACCTCATTGGGCAGCTCCAGGCCGTCGCCGAAGCCCTCGACCTGCACCAGAACGTAGGAGCCGACCGCGGAGAACAGGCCGGTGTTGCCCGGCAGCACGCCGGACTGCTTGAGCTGGGCCAGGAGCTCGGGGTCGAACTGCACGGGCTCGCCCATCCGGCGGATGACGGCGCTCACGGGCACATCCGATGCCGCCACGACATCGAGCAGGTTGGTGACGCCGGCCATGAACGCCACGGCCGGGGAGTCGCCCAGCTCGTCGAGGCCGGGGATCGGGTTGCCGTACGGGGATTCGGTGGGGTGACCGAGGATTTCGAGGATTTTGCGTTCGACCTGCTCGCTCATCACGTGTTCCCAGCGGCAGGCTTCGTCGTGCACGAACTCCCATTCGAGGCCGATGACGTCGCTGAGCAGGCGTTCCGCGAGGCGGTGCTTGCGCATCACGTGCACGGCCTTGCTGCGGCCGGTCAGGGTGAGCTCGAGGTGCCGGTCGCCGGAGACGACAACAAGGCCGTCGCGCTCCATCCGGGCCACGGTCTGGGACACCGTCGGGCCGGAGTGGCCCAGGCGCTCGGAGATCCGGGCGCGAAGGGGAACGATGTTCTCCTCCTCCAGGTCGAGGATCGTGCGGAGATACATTTCGGTCGTGTCGATAAGGTCAGTCATCCGCAGCCTCCCGCTCGGCCATATGTGCAACGCCACAACACTACCCGTGCGAACCGGGCAACTAGAATCCTGTTATGCCGGACATACAGATCCCCACAGAATTGCTGCCCGCCGACGGACGTTTTGGCTGCGGCCCGTCCAAGATTCGCCAGGAGCAGCTCGACTACCTCTCTGGTGCGGGCGCGAGCATTCTGGGCACCTCCCACCGCCAGGCGCCGGTGAAGAACCTGGTCGGGCGCGTTCGCACCGGCCTGGGCGACCTGTTCCGCGCCCCGGAGGGCTACGAGCTCATCATGGGCAACGGCGGTTCGACCGCGTTCTGGGACGCCGCCGCGTTCTCGCTCATCGAAACCCGCGCGCAGAACCTCGTCTTCGGCGAGTTCGGCGGCAAGTTCGCCGCCGCGGCCGCGGCGCCGTTCCTCACCGCCCCCGACGTGATCAAGTCCGCGCCGGGCTCGCGCGCCACCGCCGTTCCCACCGAGGGCATCGACGTCTACGCCTGGCCGCAGAACGAAACCTCCACCGGTGTCATGGCTCCGGTCACCCGGGTGCACGGCGACGCGGGAGCACTCACCGTCATCGACGCCACCAGCGCCGCCGCCGGCATCGACTTCGAGGCCGACCAGGCGGACGTCTACTACTTCGCCCCGCAGAAGAACCTCGCCTCCGACGGTGGCATCTGGTTGGCCCTGTTCTCCCCCGCGGCCATCGAGCGGGTCGAACGCATCGCCGCCAGCGGCCGGTACATCCCGGAGTTCCTCAGCCTGAAAAACGCCATCGACAACTCCCGCCTCAACCAGACGCTGAACACGCCCGCCGTGTCGACGCTGTTGCTGATGGAGAACCAGCTCGACTGGATCAATGGCAACGGTGGCCTCGCTTGGGCGTCCGCGCGCACGACCGAGTCCTCGTCGGTGCTCTATGACTGGGCCGCGACCGTCGACTACGCCACGCCGTTCGTGACCGACCCGAGCCACCGCTCACAGGTCGTGGCCACGATCGACTTCGACGACGCCATCGACGCCGCGGCCATCGCCAAGGTGCTGCGCGCCAACGGCATCGTCGACACCGAGCCGTACCGCAAGCTCGGCCGCAACCAGTTGCGTGTCGCCACCTTCACGGCCATCGACCCGGCGGATGTGCGGAAGCTCGTCTCGTCGATCGAGTACGTTGTGGCCAACCTGGCCTAGTCGCCCATGCGCCTCTGGCTCAAAGACAGCGAAAGACGGCCGGACCCGCTGCCCGCCCGCGCGAATGCGCGGAAAGCGGTGGCAGCGGGTTCGGCCGGCTGGCTAGTCCTGCTGGTGCTGACGGTTGTCTTCCGAGCTGAACTGAACGACGCCGGCCTGGGCTGGTGGCTGTGGTGCGCCGTCATCGGTTTGGGCCTCGGCCTCTGCGGCCTCGGCTTCGTGCTGTTCAGACGCCACTAGCGCCTGGTCCACGTCCACGCCGTCCAGAACATCGACGCCGTTGTCGACGGCGTCGTCGGACTCGGCGCTCTCGTCGTCGTCCTCGTCGTCGTCAGTGCTGTCGTCGTCATCGTCGTCGTCATCGCTGTCGTCGTCGTCGTCGCTGTCGTCGTCATCGCTGTCGTCGTCATCGTCTTCGTCTTCGTCGCCGGCCAGTCCAGCGGCAGCGAGCTCCTCGGCCACCTTGGAGTCGGCGAGCCGGTCGCTCCACGGTACCCACTCCGGGGCGAGCAGGGCGTCGTCACCGGGCATGAGCTCGGTTTCCAGTACCTGCGGCGCGGAGTCACCGTCGACACGGGACAGGCTGACCGTCCAACGCCAGCCCGGGTAACCGGTCATCAGGCAGTCGAAGAGCAACGACAGCACGTGCTCGCCCTCCACGATGTAGCCGAGCGGTTCACCGATGGTGTCGGCCGGCGTGATCAGTTCGAGGGCGGTCCTGGCCTGGTCGACCGCGGCCACAAGCACCTCGTCGGCCTCGAACACCTCATCGTCATCCAGCTCCACGACGTCCTCGGCGGGCTCGGCGGGCGCAACGGACTCGGCCGGTGCCGCATCCGTGTGCTCGGTCGTCGCCACAGCCTCGTCGACGGTGGGCTCGACCGCCTCGGTCTCGGCCTTGGTCTCAGCGACCGGCGGGGCCTTGGGCGGGGTGGGGTCGAAGGGATTAAGCATCCAGTTCCTCGGCGACCTTGCGCAGCACGGCCGCGATCTTCTTGCTGTGCGCGGCGTCGGGGTAGCGTCCGCGGCGCAGGCTAGACCCGATGCCGTCGAGCAGCTTCACCAGGTCCTCGACGATGATGGCCATGTCGTCGGCCGGCTTGCGGCTTAGCTTGGCCAGGCTCGGCGGAGCCTCGATCACGCGCACGGACAGCGCCTGGGCGCCCCGCTTGCCATCGGCGATGCCGAACTCGAGTTTCATCCCGGCCTTCACCGTCACTCCGGCGGGCACCGCAGACGCGTGCAGGAAGACCTCATGGCCGTCATCGGAACTGATGAAGCCAAAACCCTTCTCCTCGTCGTAGAACTTGACTTTGCCGGTGGGCATCTGAACCTCGCTGTGATTTTGAGGCGCGCAGAATGCGCGCCAACCTCACTCAGCATATTCCGTTGTAGCTGACTATGCCCCGTATCCTTAGGTCTGTGACCACTCAAACTCCACACGACCCGAGCCGGCTCGAAAAGATCCTGGCCTACATGGTTGCGGGCGTGGTCGGGCTGTCGATCCTGGCCTTCCTCGCCGTGATCCTCGGCACCGCTGCCGGTGCCGGCGACAACGACGGGTTCAGCAAGGGCGTCTGGCCCGCCGTGCTCACCCTGCCCCTGTTCGGTCTTCCCCTCGGCTTCCTGCTGATCATCACCCTGATGATCGTCAGCGGAATCCGCCGCGCTCGCGAGGCTCGACAGAAAATGGAGTAACCCCCATGCTGACGCTCGCCTCACGCCTCCGCGCACTGAACGACGCAGCACTGCGCCGCACGATCGCGCTCCGATCGGTCAACCCCCACGGCATCCACGACTTCTTCGACCTCGCCGAAGCCCTCCTCGACCCGGCCGCCATCCAGGCGACGCTTGCGCACCTGGATCGCAGCACCCTGGCCGTCCTGGCCGTGGCCGGGGAACTCGGCGCTCCCCCACTGGGCGAGTTGGTCGAACGGCTGGCCGACCTCGGCCATGACACCCTGGACGCCGACGACATCTCCGCGCGTGTCGACCGCCTCGACGAGCTGATGCTGCTGATCCGCACCGACGACTCCGTGCGCCCGTATCCCGCCGTCACCGCACGGTTGCGAGCCTGGCCGGAGGAGGGCCTGCCCAGCACCGCCGATCTGGCGGGCGTGCCAGCCCCCACCCCGCTGGCCCCGCTCTCGGCGACCGACGGCCGGTTCACCGAACGGCTGGCCGCGGAGCGCGCCTTCGCCGCCGTCTCCTCGATCGCCGAGCTGCTCACCGAACTCGGCCTGGAGCCGGCCAGGGAACTCAGCCGCGGCGGCCTCGGCCTGCCCGACACCAAGCGCCTCGCAGTTGCCATGCGGGTCGACATCGACGCCGTCGCCCCGCTCGTGGGCATCGCCGCCCGCGCCGAACTGGTCGCCCTCGGCTCCGGCTACTGGTCCCAATCCGCCGCGGGCGTCGCCTGGCTGCTCGAGAGCGCCCCCGATCGTTGGGGCGTGCTCGCCGCGTCCTGGCTGGGCGTCCTGCCCGCCGACGTGCGGCAGATCCTCGCCCAGCGGCCGGGCGTGGCCTGGGGCGATGCCATGCACCGTTTTGTGGCCTGGCTGTACCCGGCAGGCGGCAGCTGGATGGACGAACGCATCGCCGCCTTCGCCCGCGACGCCGAGTTGATCGGCATCACCGCGCGGCATACGACCAGCGCGGCCGGCGCATCCGTATTGGTCGGCGATATCGACGCTGCCGTCGCCACGATCACGGCCTCGCTGCCCGCCGAGGTGGGCACCGTCTACCTGCAGCACGACCTCTCGATCGTCGCGCCCGGCCCGCTGTCGGCGTCGATCGACGCCCGGCTGCGCACCTTCGCGGATGTCGAGAGCCGCGAGTTGGCCTCCAGCTACCGGTTGAGCGGATCGTCGGTCAATCGTGCCCTGGCCGCCGGCGACGACGCGGAGTCCATCCTCGCGTTCCTGGCCACGATCTCCCTCACCGGCGTTCCGCAGCCGGTGGACTACCTCATCCGTGACGCCGCCGACCGGTACGGCCGGGTGCGGGTGGGCAGCGTCGACCCGGCCAACCCGGCCGGGCCCAGCTACGTGTCCTCCGACGACGCCGCGGTGCTCGGCGCGATCGCCGTCGACCAGACGTTCACGGCCCTGGCCCTGGAATCGGTCTCCTCCACCCGGCTGACCAGCGCGCATCCGGCCGACACGGTGTTCTGGGCGCTCACCGACGCCCGCTACCCCGTCGCCGCCGAGAACGCGGCCGGTGAGGTGGTGCATCCGCGTCGGCATCCCGTCGTCCGGCCGACCCGCACGGAACTGCCGGACCCCACGATCGCTCTCGTTGAGGAGTTGCGCGCCACCGACGGCGGCGAGGCCAAGGCCGCGCACGCCTGGCTGGCCCGGCAGCTGGACTCGGCCATCAAACACCGGCAGACCGTGCTGGTGAGCGTGCAGATGCCGGACGGCGACGTCGTGGACTACCTCCTCGAACCGGCCAGCGTCGGCGGCGGCCGCTTCCGTGCCAGGGACCGGCGGGCCGACATCGAACGCACCCTGCCGCTCTCCAGCGTCGTCAGCATCGTTCCCGCCCCGTGACCGGCGCCGCCCGGCGCACCCCCGGACGCGGGTAGGCCGGTTCCAGCGCACGGGCGTAGCATTGACGCTTATGTCCGATGGCCCGCTGATCGTCCAAAGTGACCGCACGGTTCTGCTCGAAGTCGCGCATCCTCTGGCCGAGGATGCCCGGCACGACCTCGCCGTCTTCGCCGAACTGGAACGCGCGCCGGAACACGTGCACACCTACCGGATCACCCGGTTGGGGCTGTGGAACGCGCGGGCCGCCGGCCACGACGCCGCGAACATGCTGGCCACCCTGGAGAAGTACTCCAAGTTCGCGATCCCGCAGACCGTCACCGTCGACCTCGAGGAGACGGTGGGCCGGTACGGCCGGCTGGTCATCGACCGCGACGACGAGGGGCAGCTCATTCTGCGCAGCCTGGACGCCCCGGTGCTCACCGAGGTGGCGGCCGCGCGCAAGATCGCCCCGCTGCTGATCGGCCAGCCCACCCCGGGCTCGTTTCTGGTGGCGCCCTGGGCGCGCGGCCAGCTCAAGCAGGAGCTGGTCAAGCTCGGCTGGCCCGCCGAGGACCTCGCCGGCTACACCCCGGGCACCCCGCACGACATTGCGCTGCTCGAAGACGGGTGGGCGTTGCGCGACTACCAGAACAAGGCCGTGGCCAACTTCTTCGAGGCCGGCTCCGGCGTGGTGGTGCTGCCCTGCGGCGCCGGCAAGACGCTGGTGGGCGCCGGGGCGATGGCCACCGCCAAGACCAACACCCTGATCCTGGTCACCAACACCGTCTCGGCCAGGCAGTGGCGGGATGAGCTGCTCAAGCGCACCACCCTCACCGCGGAGGAGATCGGCGAATACTCCGGCCAGGTCAAGGAGGTCAAGCCCGTCACCATCGCGACGTACCAGATCCTCACGGCCAAGCGGAAGGGTGAGTACGCGCACCTCGAACTGCTCGACGCCATGGACTGGGGCCTGGTGATCTACGACGAGGTGCACCTGCTGCCCGCCCCGGTGTTCAAGCTCACCGCCGAGCTGCAGGCCCGCCGGCGACTCGGCCTCACGGCGACCCTGGTGCGTGAAGACGGCCGGGAGGGCGACGTGTTCAGCCTGATCGGCCCCAAGCGGTTCGACGCCCCGTGGAAGGAGATCGAGGCGCAGGGCTTCATCTCCCCCGCGGCCTGCTTCGAGGTGCGCATCGACCTGCCGCACGCCGAAAGGCTCAGCTACGCCGCCGCGCCCGACGACGAACGCTACCGGATGGCCGCCACCGCGCCGGCGAAGCTGGACATCGTCAAGCAGCTGGTGGCGATGCACCCGGGCGAACGCATCCTGGTGATCGGCCAGTACCTCGACCAGATCGACGAACTCGCCGAGACCCTGCAGGCGCCCAAGCTCACCGGGGCCACCCCGGTCGATGAACGGGAACGGCTCTACCAGGCGTTCCGGGTCGGCGAGGAGAACCTCCTGGTGGTGTCGAAGGTGGCGAATTTCTCGATCGACCTGCCCGAAGCCTCCGTGGCCATCCAGGTGTCGGGGTCGTACGGGTCCCGACAGGAGGAGGCCCAGCGTCTCGGCCGCCTGCTGCGCCCCAAGGAGTCCGGCCTCACCGCGAGCTTCTACACCCTGGTGGCCCGCGACACCGTCGACCAGGACTTCGCCCAGAACCGCCAGCGCTTCCTGGCCGAGCAGGGCTACTCCTACACGATCCTCGACGCCCACTCCCTGGCGCGTCCCACCGTCGCCGCGAACTGAGAGAAAAGCCCCACAAAACGCGAGTTTTAGGTGCTTAGCTCACAGTTCGCGGGCGCAGGTAGCGCAGGAGGAGGGTGTCTCCCGCGGGAAGCGCGTGGGCCAGGCGCATCCGCCGCGACGACGCCTCCGGCCCGCCGGCGATGCGGGGGGCCCGGCCGGACTCGAGCAGCGGGGCCAGGGTGAGGCAGAGCTCATCCACCGTGTCGGCGGCCAGCAGCGAACCGAACAGGCTGGGTCCGCCCTCGCAGAGCACCTGCGGGTAGCCGCGCTCGGTGAGGGTCTGCACCATCAACGCGTGGTCCACGGATGCCTCGCCGCAGACCAGCACGTCGGCCACCGCGGCGAGCGCCGCGCGGCGCTCCGCCGGGGCCCGGGCATGGGTGATGACGATCGGCCGGGTGGCGGCGCCGGTGAACACCGGATGGGCCGGGTCCAGGTCGAGCCGGCCGGAGACGATCGCCACCGGCGGGTGCTCCGGCAGGGCCTGCGCGAGGCGCCAGGCCACCGCGTCGGCGCTGAACCGGATCCCGCCGTAGCCCTCGGCGCGCACTGTGCCAGCGCCGACGAGGATCACATCGGTGAGCATCCGCAGGGTGTCGAAGACCAGCCGGTCGGCGTCGTCGCCGAGCCCGCCGCTCAGGCCGTCGTGGGTGGCGGCGCCGTCCAGGCTGCTGATGAAGTTGACCCGCAGGTGCGGGGTCGACCGGTCGCTGACCGTGTACCGGGTCAGCACGTCGCCGGGATCGAGGGCGTTCATCAGGCGAGGTTGTGGCGCAGGTAGGCCGGTTCGCGCCAGCCGAGAATGGCCTCGGTCATCCGCACGGCGTCCACCGCGACCGACACGTTGTGCACCCGCACGATGCGGGCGCCCTGCAGGATGCAGAAGACGGCCGCGGCGAGAGTGCCCTCCACCCGGCTGTCCCGGTCCCGGTTGAGGGTCTCGCCGATGAAGTCCTTGTTCGACACGGCCACCAGGGTCGGCAGGCCGAGCGCGGTGATCTCTCCCAGCCGGCGGGTCAGCTCGAGGGAATGCCTGGTGTTCTTATTCAGGTCGTGGCCGGGGTCGATGATCAACCGGTCGGCCGGGACACCGTGGGCCAGCGCCCGCTCCACCCTGGCCTGCAGGAAGCCGGCGACCTCGCGCACCACGTCGTCGTACTGCGGGGCAGGGTAGGGCGTGCGGGGCCGGGCCAGGCTGTGCGTGATCACCAGCGTGGCGTCGCTGTCCGCGACGACCTCGGCCATCCGTGGGTCGTGCACGCCCGTGGTGTCGTTGATCACATGCGCGCCCGCGTCGATGCTGGCCCTGGCCACATCGGGGTCGAAGGTGTCCACCGAGATCACCACGCCCGCGCCCTGCAGCGCGGCGACCACCGGGACCACCCGTTCGATCTCCTCGGCGACCGGGACCGGGGGGCCCGGCGCGAATTTGGCCCCGCCGATGTCGACCCAGTCGGCACCGTCGGCCACGGCCTGCCGCGCCGCGGTCACGGCGGAGTCGAGCGCGAACGTGGCGCCCCGGTCGTAGAACGAGTCGGGGGTGCGGTTGATCACCGCCATCACCGCCACCTCGCGGTCGAAGTCGAAGTCGCGGCCGTTGAGGCGGCGCACGGGCACGTCCAGCCGGGGCAGGATGATCCCGGGTGCGGAGGTCGGGCTGACCATCTGACTCCTCGTGGTGCTGGGCCGCAGGGCGACTGCGACGGGTGTGTGCTCAGGCCGTGCCGGGGGACGGCTCGAGCAGGTCTTCCAAGGCTATGCTCTCATCCGCGAGACGGCGCGGGTCCACTCGGAGATCCGACCGGATCAGACGCTGCACGGTCTCGTTCACGTCCCACACGTTCACGTTCATCCCGGCGACGACGCGCCCGTCGGCGAGCCAGAACACCACGAATTCGCGGCCGGCCCTGTCACCCCGGAAGACGACCTCGGCGTTGCCGGCGAGGTCGCCGAACCCCGAGTACTCCATGCTCAGATCGAACTGGTCGGTGTAGAAGTATGGGATCGCGGCGTACTCCGTGGTGTCGCCCAGCAGCGCCCGCCCGGCGGCGGCGCCGGCGGTATCGGCGTTGGCCCAGTGCTCCACGTGCAGCCGGTGGCCCAGGCGCGGGTGGAACACGTTCGCCACGTCCCCGACCGCGAAGATGTCGGCGTCGTCGGTCTGGAACGTGGCGGACACCGCGATGCCGTTGTCCACGGCGAGGCCGGCGCCGAGGGCGAGCTGGGTGTTCGGCGTGGCGCCGAGGCCCACCACCACCAGATCGGCGCGCACCAGGGTGCGGTCGCTCAGCCGCACCCCGGTCACCCGGGTGCCGCCGCTGCGGGTCTCCCCCTCCAACTCCACCACGTCGGTGTTGTTGCCCAGGTGCACCCCGTGGTCGCGGTGCAACTGGTCGAAGACCCCGCCCACCTCGGCGCCGAGCGCGGCCTGCAGCGGCACGGCGCCGCGGCCCAGCACGATCACATCGTTCCCGTAGCCCTTCGCGGTGGCGGCCACCTCCAGCCCGATCCAGCCGCTGCCGACGATGACCACCCGCCGGCCGCCCTCCGCGAGCGCGGTGCGCAGCCGGTCGGAATCCTCGATGGTGCGCAGGTAGTGCACCCCGGGCAGGCTCGCCCCCGGTCCAGGGAACGGCCGCGGTGAGGCACCGGTGGCCAGCAACAGCCGCGAGTAGCGCAGCTCCCGGCCGTCGTCGAGGGTCAGCCGGTGGCCATCCCGGTCCAGGACCGCGGCGCGGTGCCCGGCGATCCGCTCGACCGAATGCTCGGCGTACCAGCCCACCGGGTGCACGTCCACCGAGTCCCGGTCGGCCGACCCGGCCAGGTATTCCTTCGACAGCGGCGGGCGGATGTAGGGGGCCGGGACCTCCTGCCCGACCAGCACCAGCCGCCCCTCGTATCCGGCGGCCCGCACGGCCTCGGCCGCCCGCGCGCCGGCCAGGCCGGCCCCGGCGATGACGATCGGGTCCGCACCCGGACCGCCCGACTGACCCGAGTCGTCCATACGCTGCTCCTGCCCCGGTGATGCAGCTGCCGCTGCCCGTTCCTCGATCGTGCCGACAGCACTGACGGTAGAGGCATCCGGACCGCACCGGAAGGCCTGTCACCAGATCGTCCGCCCACGTACCGCCCACTCACAGGAAAGCACCAGCTAACGCGCAGATACTGGGTGCATGACTGACGGCCCCCGCATCCTTATCGTTGACGACGAACCCAACATCCGGGATCTCCTCACCACCAGCCTCCGCTTCGCCGGGTTCGCCGTGCGCGCCGTGGGAAACGGTGCCCAGGCGATCTCCGCTGTGCTTGAGGAAGAGCCCGACCTCATCATCCTCGACGTGATGTTGCCCGACATGAACGGTTTCGGCGTGACCAAACGCCTGCGTTCGGCCGGCTACACGGCGCCGATCCTCTTCCTGACGGCCAAGGACGACACCGAAGACAAGATCACCGGCCTCACCGTCGGCGGCGACGACTACGTGACCAAGCCGTTCAGCCTCGACGAGATCGTGGCCCGGATCAAGGCCATCCTGCGTCGCACCATGCACGCCGACGAAGACGCGGTCATCCGCGCCGGCGAGCTGACCATGGACCAGGACACCCACGAGGTCCTCGTCGGCGACCAGCCCATCGAACTCAGCCCCACCGAGTTCAAGCTGCTGCGCTACCTGATGCTCAACCCGAACCGGGTGCTCTCCAAGGCGCAGATCCTCGACCACGTCTGGGAGTACGACTTCAACGGCGACGCCGGCATCGTGGAGTCCTACATCTCGTACCTGCGCCGCAAGGTGGACATGCACTCCAGCGAGCCGCTGATCCAGACCAAGCGCGGTTTCGGGTACATGCTCAAGGCAGCCAAGGCATAGACCCAGTTTCACTTACCTAGACTGGAACCATGCATGTGGCCCTGATGGACCGTTGGAGCCGGATTTCGCTCCGCTCCAAGATCACCGGTGTGACCGTGCTGATGCTCACGCTCGGCCTGCTCGTTTCCGGGGTGGGCACCATGGTCATCCTGCAGAACTACGTCGTGCAGCAGGTGGATGCCAGCCTGCAGACCGAGGCGCAGACCACGCTGATGGACTACCGGAACTCCATGGAGAACGGCAGCGCCGCCGGCGTGGACTCCGACTACTTCGTCGCGGTCTACGACCAGAACGGTGTTCTCAAGGACCGCACCTGGCGGGACCGGCCGCGCTCCAGCCTTCCTGCGGTCACAATGCCGTTGGACCTGCCCAGTGTGATCGGCATGAACGGCGCCGTGCAGAAGCTCTCCGACGCGCACGGCGACACCGAATTCCACGCCGTGGCCGTTCCATTCGTGATCAACTCCACCGGGACCTACGGCACCCTGCTGATGGCCGTGTCGCTGCAGTCGGCGCAGAACACCGTCAACACCTACCTCAGCATCTTCCTCGGCTTCGGCGTCGGGGTGGTGCTGGTGGGCGCCATGCTCACCCGGCTGCTGGTCACCACCACCTTCGCGCCGCTGCGCGAGGTCGAGCGCACGGCGGCGGCCATCGCCGACGGCGACTTCAGCCAGCGCCTGGGCGGCGCCACGCCCAATACCGAGGTCGGCCGGCTCAACCGGTCCCTCAACACCATGCTCAGCCGCATCGACCGGGCGTTCAAGGACCGTGCCCGCACGATCGACCAGATGCGCCGCTTCGTCGGCGACGCCAGCCACGAGCTGCGCACCCCCCTGGTCTCGGTGCGCGGCTACGCCGAGCTCTACCGGATGGGCGCCCTGCAGACCCCTGACGACGTCGCCCAGGCCATGCAGCGCATCGAGAAGGAGGCGATCCGCATGGGCGGGCTCGTCGAGGACCTGCTCGAACTGGCCCGGTTGGATGAGACCAAGCCGCTCTCGCTCACCCGCGTGGACTTGCTGCCCCTCGCCCACGACGCCGCACTCGACGCCATGGCTTCCTCGCCCGGCCGCCGGGTCACGGTGCTGACCAGTCACCCCGCCGAGTTCACCGAGGAGGCCCCGGAGGCCCCCATCGACCTGGCGCACTCCACCGGTGAGGTCACCCCCGCCCCGGTGTCGCCCGTGCCGGCTCCGGCCGTCGACGGGGCGAGCGCCAAAACCGCCGCAACGAAGAACGCCGCCGCCAAGAGCGCTGCGGCCAAAGCCGCCGCCGCCAAGGCCGACCCGTCCGGGTCCAGCACCGGCACGATCTCCTTCGCCGGCGCCACCCTCGCCCGGCTCCGGACCCGCAGGCCCAAGCGCACGGATGCGCCCCTGCCCGCCAGCGAGACTCCCGCCACGGTCGAGGCCCCGCCGGAACTCGAGGCGGTGATCATGGCCGAAGAGAACAAGGTGCGCCAGGTCATCACCAACCTGATGGGCAACGCGCTGCGGTTCAGCCCGGACGACAGCCCGGTGGAGCTCGAGGTCGCCGTGGACCGCCGCAACCAGCGTGCATCCATCTCGGTCATCGACCACGGCGAGGGCATCCCCCCGCAGATCCGCGACAAGATCTTCCAGCGCTTCTGGCGGGCCGACACCTCACGGGCCAGGGAGACCGGCGGCAGCGGCCTGGGCCTGGCGATCGTGGCCTCCATCGTGGCCAGCCACAACGGCTCGGTCGAGGTCGTCGAGACCCCGGGCGGCGGCGCCACCTTCCGGGTCTGGTTCCCGCTGGCCGAGTCGCCCGCCGCCCCGCAGTCGCTCGCCTCCGCCACCCTGAGCTGACCGGCGGCTGACCGGCGTCTGACCGGCGCCTGAGCTGCTGACCGGCGGCAGGGGCCGGTTCCGGGCCGCCCCGCCTCTTCCCCGCTCCTCCCCACCGCGGCAGGCGCCAGATTCTCCCCCGATGCCGCCGGAGCCCGGCTCCGGTGCCGGCACGCCGTAACGTCGCCCGCGGGCGTCATCCCGACGCCGCACACGAGCGAACGGAGCCTTCCGATGACCCAGTTCCAGGTCGACAGCGATGCACTGATCACCACCACCGGCGCGGCGCGCGCCACCATGGCCCGCATCCAGGCCGAGGTGGCGGCGCTGCTCGGGCACCTCACCGGGCTGGAGGGGTCCTGGACCGGGCAGGCGTCGGCGCAGTTCCAGGGCGCCGTCGCGGCCTGGCGCACCACTCAGCTGCACGTGGAGCAGAGCGCGGATGCGCTCAACCAGGCGCTCGGCCAGGCCGGCCAGCAGTACGCGGAGGTGGAGCAAGCCAACGCCCGCCTCTTCGCCCGATAGTCGGATACGACAAAAGGCTGGGCGCCTCCCGAAGGAGACGCCCAGCCTGGGGTCGTGCGTTACTGCTGGTGAAGCGGGACTTAGAAGTCCATGCCACCCGAGGGGTCGCCGGCCGGGGCCGGGTTCTTCTCGGGCTTGTCGGCGACAACGGCCTCGGTGGTGAGGAACAGTCCGGCGATCGACGATGCGTTCAGCAGCGCGGAGCGGGTGACCTTCACCGGGTCATTGATGCCGGCAGCGATCATGTCAACGTACTCACCGGTCGCGGCGTTGAGGCCGAATCCGACGGGCAGGTTGCGCACCTTGTCGGCGACAACGCCCGGCTCCATGCCGGCGTTGAGCGCGATCTGCTTGAGCGGAGCGTCGATGGCGACGCGCACGATGTTCGCGCCCGTTGCCTCGTCGCCGACGAGGTCAAGGATTGCCTTGCTCTCGAATGCGGTCTTGCCGGCCTGGATGAGTGCAACGCCACCACCGGCGACGATGCCCTCTTCGACGGCTGCCTTCGCGTTACGAACGGCGTCCTCGATGCGGTGCTTGCGCTCCTTGAGCTCAACCTCCGTCGCGGCGCCGGCCTTGATGACGGCAACGCCACCGGCGAGCTTGGCGAGACGCTCCTGGAGCTTCTCACGGTCGTAGTCCGAGTCGGTGTTCTCGATCTCGTTGCGGATCTGCTGAACGCGACCGGCGATGGCTTCGGCGTCGCCGGCACCCTCGACGATGGTGGTCTCGTCCTTGGTGATGACGACCTTGCGGGCGTTACCGAGCAGGTCGAGGGTGACGTTCTCAAGCTTGAGGCCGACCTCCTCGGAGATGACCTGGCCACCGGTGAGGATGGCGATGTCCTGCAGCTGCGCCTTGCGACGGTCACCGAAGCCGGGGGCCTTGACGGCAACCGACTTGAAGATGCCGCGGATCTTGTTCACAACGAGCGTGGCCAGGGCCTCGCCGTCGACGTCCTCGGCGATGATGAGCAGCTGCTTGCCGCTCTGGATGACCTTGTCGACGATCGGGAGCAGATCCTTGATGTTGGAGACCTTGGAGTTGACGATCAGGATGTAGGGGTCTTCGAAGACCGCTTCCTGACGGTCGGGGTCGGTGACGAAGTACGCCGACAGGAAGCCCTTGTCGAAGCGCATGCCCTCGGTGAGCTCCAGCTCGGTGCCGAAGGTGTTCGACTCCTCGACGGTGACAACACCTTCCTTGCCGACCTTGTCGATGGCCTCGGCGATGATCGCGCCGATTTCAGCGTCGCCGGCAGAGATGGAAGCCGTGGCCGCGATCTCTTCCTTGGTCTCGATCTCCTTGGCGCTGGCGATGAGCTCGGCGATGACCGCAGCGGTCGCCTTCTCGATGCCGCGCTTGAGGCTGATCGGGTCGGCGCCGGCTGCGACGTTGCGCAGGCCTTCGCGAACCAGGGCCTGAGCCAGAACAGTGGCGGTGGTGGTGCCGTCGCCTGCGACGTCGTCGGTCTTCTTGGCGACCTCCTTGACGAGCTCCGCACCGATCTTCTCGTACGGGTCGTCGAGCTCGATCTCCTTGGCGATGGACACGCCGTCGTTGGTGATCGTGGGGGCGCCCCACTTCTTCTCCAGCACGACGTTGCGTCCGCGCGGGCCGAGGGTCACCTTGACCGTGTCAGCGAGGATGTTGAGGCCGCGCTCAAGGCCGCGACGGGCCTCTTCATTGAAAGCAATGATCTTTGCCATATGTGTTTCTCGTCCCTCCCGGACGTTACCAAAACGATGATGGGTTAGCACTCCAAAGAGCAGAGTGCTAAACCGATTCTGGCACTCTGGGGTCGAGAGTGCAAGTGAACGCGGGGCGTCGGTGCCCGCCGGACGGCTCTGTTACGGCACCAGCTCCACGCCGCCATCGTCAGCGGGAACCAGTTCGATCCAGGTGTTTCCCGGTGCGAGCTCGATCGTGGCCCCGGCCGCGTCGGCCAGCCGGATCGGCGCGGCCGGGCCATCCTTGAACCAGGTGGCCGGCATCGTCGACCCGCCGGTCGACACCCAGGCCTCGCCGGACCCGGTCAGGATGGTGCGGGGCACCTCGCCACCCCGGTCCACCTCGACCCGCAGGACCACGACGTTGGTGGCGCGCAACTGGGTTCCGGTGGTATCGAGGTCGGCGGCCCCATCCTGGCTGCGCAGGTAGGCCACGGCGGCCGCATCCCAGTCCCAGGCCCGGCCGCCGGACTCGGAGAACCGGGTGACGATCGTCGCCGTGGGGTCGCCGGCGGTGACCGCGGTGGCGTCGGCCGCGCCATCGGCATAGTCGAACTGGGCCCGCGGCTCCGCGAGATCGGAGTGCAGCCGCACGGTTTCGGCAGCGGCGAGCACGACGTCATGCGGGGAATTCCGGTCCTCGGCCCGCACGAACAGGCCCGTGGCGCCGTCGTCGAAGATGACGTTCAGCAGCGGGGTGGCCTTCATCGCGTCGACGAACTGCGGCTGGCCGCCCGAATACGCGACGATCCCGCCGAAGGAGCTCAGGATCTCGGGGTCCATCGGGCGGATGGACCGCACCGGGCCCACCTCGTCGGGCACGTCGGAGTGCCAGATCGCGGCGTACCGGGTGAGACCGCCCTCCACCAGCTCTTCGAAGACCAGGTCGGCGCGCTCGAGGCCGAGCTGCGGCCGGGCGGCGGGGTGGTTGTCGATCTTCACGGCCAACGACGGATGCTCGGCGCCGGCCGGGTCGACCGGGGTGCCGCGCAAGGGCGCGATGCCGGGTGGCACCGTCGGGCTCGGTGCCGCGGTCGTCTCGGTCACCGGTGCAGAGCAGCCGGCCAGACCCAGACCGAGCCCCGCGGCGAGCAGGATCGCCACGATCCTCCCGCGCCGGCGGGGCCGGGATCGAGGGGTGGGCCGGGGGGACATCCGAAACGCAGTCACGCCACACACCCTAGCTCCGCCTGGTATGTCTGCCTGGCGGTCAAGGTGGTGGCGTGACTGACACTCGGTGCTCGATCAGGGATCGTCAGAATCCCGATCGAACAGATGATTGGTGTTCGACGCGTGGTGTTTAAGCCGGGCGGACCGATTCGGCCTGCGGACCCTTGGCTCCGGTACCGAGTTCGAAGATGACGTGCTGGCCTTCTTCAAGAACCTTGTAGCCGTGCATGTCGATTGCGGAGTAGTGAACGAAGACGTCCTGTCCTCCTCCATCGACAGTGATGAAGCCGAAACCCTTTTCAGCGTTGAACCATTTGACGGTTCCGTTCGCCATGTGAAACTCCCCTAATGCAGTGTTGTATTTCGGCACTCACCCGTTGGTGTTACCGGGCCTGGCGCAGAAACTGCGTCCACCGTCTGGTGAAAGCGCCCTCGGGATGAGAGCGCTTCGCAAGAAAATGAGCGACCACTGCAGACACTAGTGACGGGAGCGAAGTTCAAAAGGGGGTTGACTGCAACACCCAATCCCAGTAGGTCGGTAAGACGGGGGTCAGCTCACTCGGCGGGCATCGCGTAATCGGAGCCGACCACAACGGTGAGGGTGGCGTCTGAGCCCGCGAAATCGTCGGAGAGCAACACCACGGAACCGGGCAGCAAGGCCGCCACACCGCGTGCAGCGCCCTCCAGGGCGGCATCCGCGTAGTAGACGGTCGTCGTGACGAAGTCTTCGGTGTCGGCGTCGCTGGTACTGCCGACGGTCCAGCCGCCGGTCGTGAGCAGCTCGCCCACCGACCGGGCCACGCCCGTCGTCGGTGTGCCGTTGAGCACGGTGACACTCGCACTGGGGTCAGTGGTCGGCTCCGCGGTGGGCACCGGCTCAGCCGTCGGCTCCGCGGTGGTCGCTTCGGCCTCGATACCGGGAATGGTGAAATTCAGCCGGTTGTTGAGCACCGTCAGGCCGACGGCGCCCACACCGATCAGGAGAGCGGTCGCGGCGAGCGCCCACCAGACGGCCACCCACCGGCGCCCCTTCTTGGCTGGTGCACGGTGCGCCCCCACGCGGTCGAGCTTGTGCGGGAGGTCATCGAAGCGGTCTTTCGGGTACGAAGTGGGCATCGTCTGTCTGGTTCGATCCTCGGTTGGCTGAACACACGGTAGGAGGTTCCCTACTCGATGGGGCGGATGGCTCTGGCCGACCGTGCCTGCGACCGCGCGTCACGCATCCGCTGCAGTCGTTTGACCAGCATGGGATCGTGGGCGAGGGCAAGCGGGGAGTCGAGCAAGGCACCCAGCAATTGATAGTACCGGGCGGCCGAGAGGCCGAACTCGGAGCGAATGGCCTGCTCCTTGGCGCCGGGGTGTGACCACCAGCGCCGCTCGAAGGCGAGCAGGGCTTCGTCGCGAGGGCTGAGGCCGAGAGCGCTATCGGCGCCCCGTTCGCTCTCGCCGTGCTCGCTGATCGCCATACGCGTCATCCTATTTGGCACGGACTGGGTTTTCCCTGACCGGTCCCGCCTGTCGCGTAAGACCCGGACCCGATACCGTCAAGGGTGGGAATCGGCTGGGGAATCACCGGGTGCGCCGCAGCCGGGAATGCCAGGGCCGCCGGCCGAGTTTACGCTGGAGGCAGTTCTCTGCCGAGACTGGATTGAAAGGACGCACCATGGACTACGAGGTCACCAAGTCTGACGCCGAATGGAAGGCTGAGCTCACCCCGGAGCAGTACAGCGTGCTGCGCGGTGCGGCCACCGAACGAGCCTGGACCGGCGAGCTCCTCGATGAGGGACGCGCGGGGGTCTACACCTGCGGCGCCTGCAACGCCGAGCTGTTCAAGAGCGGCACCAAGTTCGATTCCGGCTGCGGCTGGCCGAGCTTCTACGAGTCGGTGCGGCCCGAGGCCGTCGAGCTCATCGAAGACCGCTCCCTCGGCGTCGTGCGCACCGAGGTGCGCTGCGCCGCCTGTGGATCGCACCTGGGCCACGTGTTCGACGACGGTTTCGGCACCCCCACCGGTGACCGTTACTGCATGAACTCGATCTCGCTCAACTTCACGCCCGGCGAGTAGGCCGCGGCCCCAACTGTTACCACTGCGGACAATTGCACCCGGCACACCGGGTGCAATTGTCCGTTTTGGCAACAGTTAGCGGTTGCCGCGTGTGGCGCCGGCGGACGGGGCCGGGTGTCAGCCGTCGCGGAGCGGGCGTAGCAGCGCCAGCGCCTTGGGGCCCATCCCGTGCAGCCCGGCGAGAACTTCCGGGTCCGCCCTGCGCAGGTCCTCAATCGTGAGGATGCCGGCGGCCACGAGCGCGCGCCGCGCTGGAGCAGGGATCCCCTGCGCCGCCCAGGGCGCCCCGCCTGCCTCGTCGCCCCGACGCGCTGCCGCTTCCCCGTCCGATTCCGCATCCCGACCCATCTCCCCAACCTAGAATCCCGGCCGAGTAGTCGCAACTGTTGCCCATGCGGACAATTGCGCCCGGCGTACCGGGCGCAATTGTCCGTTGCGGCAACAGTTAGCGGTCGCGAGCCGGGTTAGGCGAAGGCGTTCACGCCGGTGAGTTCGGCCGAGAACGCCCAGAGCCGGGCCGCCGCATCCGGGTCGATGGCGTGCGCGTTGACGCCGCTGATCCGGGCGGTGGCGCTGCCGGCCACGGTGGGTTCGGCGATGTCGCAGTCTTCGCAGTAGACCCCGCCCATGCCGTCGAGCATCGGCGACGTGGCCGCCCAGGTGGAGGTCGCCGCGCCCTGCTCCGGAGACTTGAACAGCGAGTTGACGGTGCCGTCCTCGGTCATCCACCCCGCGGCGATCATCTCCTCCCGGGGCAGGTGCCGCTGCAGCTCGGTCATGATGCCGCCGGGGTGCACGGCGAACGCGCGCACACCGGAGTCGGCGCCGAGGGCGTCCAGGTGCACCGCGAAGAGGCTGTTGGCGGTCTTGGCCTGCCCATACGCCTGCCACTTGTCGTAGCCGGTGCTGAAATTGGGGTCGTCCCAGCGGATGTCGCTGAGCTTGTGGCCGGTCGACGAGAGGGCAACGACCCTGGCACCGCCCTCGGCCGTGAGGGCGGGCCAGAGCAGGTTGGTCAGCACGTAGTGACCGAGGTGGTTGGTGGCGAACTGGGACTCCCAATCGTCGCCGACCCTGGCCTCGGCGGACGCCATGATGGCGGCGTTGTTGATCAGGATGTCCACGCTCCGCCCGGTGGCCACGAAGCGTTCGGCGAAGGCGCGCACGCTGACCAGATCGGCCAGGTCCAGCGCCTCGACCTCCACCGCGGCCAGGCCGCGCGCATCCAGGGCGGCCCAGGCCACCTCGGGACGCCGGGCCGGCACGATCACCTGGGCGCCGGCCGCGGCGAGCGCGGCGACGGTCTCGATGCCGAGGCCGGAGTAGCCGCCGGTGACAATAGCCGTCTTGCCGCTCAGGTCGACGCCCGTGAGCACCTCGGTCGCGGTCGACTGCGCGGTGAATCCGGAGGGCAGGGCGTGCTGGGGAGTTGTGGTCATCGCTCCAGCGTACGCTCGCCCCCGGCGGGGCGGGTGCCTCCAGGACGCATGGTTAGACTCGCGGTGTCCGGCCAGAGCGGCCGACAGTGGGGGGACCGCTGATGCTCAGCAATCTGACCGGGTGGCACGCACTCATCATCCTGGGCGTAGTCGGCGCGATGGCCCTGGTGGCGCTGGTGGTGCTGGCGATCGTGGTCCTCGCCATCCGCTCCACCCGCCGCCGGCAGGGTGTCGACCCGGCCGGTCGGCTGCAGGAGCTGGATCGGCTGCGGGACCAGGGGCTGCTGTCCGAGGCCGAATACGCGGCCAAACGTCAGGAGATCCTCGGGCTGCTCTGACCCGTCGCGGGCCGGGACCCGGTCTGCGACCGCGGTTACTCCGCGCCCAGACCGATTCGGTCGCCCGGGCCGATCGCGCGCACCACGCGGGCCGGATTGCCGACGGCGATGACCCCGGCCGGCACGTCCTTGGTCACGACCGAGCCGGCGCCGATGATGCTGCCCGCGCCGATGGTCACACCGGGGCAGACTACAACGTTGCCGCCGAGCCAGACATCGTCCTCGATGGTGATCGGCGACACCCGCTCGAAGCCCGCACGGCGCTCCTGGACGTCGACAGCATGACTCGGGGTGTAGAGCCGGGCGCTGGGCCCCACCAGCACGTTGGCGCCGATGGTGATCTCTCCGCCACCCAGGGTGAGGAAGTCCGCATTGATAAAGGTGTTCGCCCCCACGTGCAGTTGGGAGCCGTAGTCCAGGTACAGCGGCGGCCGGAAGTCCACTCCGGCGCCCACGCTACCGAGCATCTCGGTGAACAGCGCATGTGCCGCCGGCTGGTCGTCGTCGTAGACCGCGGTGATCCGCCGGCAGGTGCGTTGAGTGCTGGTCGTCATCTCCGCCAGCTCGGGCCCGGACCGATACCGGTACCACTCCCCCGCCACCATCTTGTCGAATTCGGAGCGGACGGGCGGCTGGGCTGTTTTGTTGTCTATAACCACAAACCCAAGCGTAGACCGTCGGTGCCCCTCCGCGCGACGCTGTGCCTCGGCATCCCTCCGGCGGCCGGCCGGCGCCTCACGGCTCTTGGGCCAACCGCCGCCGTTCGGCCAGCTCAGCCTCGATGCGACGGATGCGGGCCTGTTCGGCGTGGAAGTCGATCTCGCGGTCGAGGTCGGCCAGTTCTTCCTCGGTGGTGCGCACCCGCCGAACCGCCTGCCCGGTGGGCCCCTCGTCGGCGGGACGGCGCCGCGGCACGCTGACCCTGGGCCGTTCGGCCGGCGCCGGGTACTCCCGGCCGATGGCGAACCAGAGCAGGCTGCCGATCACCGGGAGGAAGATCACCAGGATCACCCAGAGGACCTTGGGCAGGTGCTTCACCTGACCCTCTTGCCGGGTGATGATGTCCACCAGGGCGGCCACGATGAGCACGAGGAGCACAACAGAGAACAGCGCATACATGGCGGTCAGCTTAGTGAACGGGCCGAACCGCCGGCCAGCCCCCGTTGGCGGCGCGGCGGCACCGGCCTTGCGCTAGGGAAGCGACCGGGCCAGCGTGGGCTGGGACTCCGCCACTCCCGCCGCCCCGACCGAGGAGGACCGCGACATGCCCGCCCACCCCGATCCGCCGGCAGCGCAACCCACCGCGGCCGACCCGCTGGCGGTGATCCGTTCCCGCGGATACCTCCGGATCCTCCTCCTGGCCGGGCTGATCGGGGTGCCGGTCTCCATTGCCGCCTACGGCTTCCTGGCGCTGGCGGACTGGCTGCAGACGTACCTGTTCACCGAACTGCCGGGCGTGCTCGGCTTCGCCACCGTGCCGCTCTGGTGGCCGTTCCCGCTGCTGGCCCTGTCCGGGCTGCTGGTGGCACTGAGCATCCAGCGACTGCCGGGCACCAGTGGCCATCCGCCGTCGGAGGGTTTCAAGGCGGGCGGGTTCCCGCAGCCCCGGGAGCTGCCGGGTGTCCTCCTCGCCGCCCTGGCCACCCTGTCCCTGGGTGCCGTGCTCGGCCCGGAGGCGCCGCTGATCGCCCTCGGTGGCGGCCTGGGCGCCCTGGCGCTCCTGCTGATCAAGAAGGATTCACCGCCGACGGCAGTCGCGGTGATCGCCTCCGCCGGCAGTTTCGCCGCCGTGAGCACCCTGCTCGGCTCGCCCCTACTCGGTGCGTTCCTGCTGATGGAGGCGTCGGGGCTGGCCGGCGCGATGCTGGGGGTGGGCCTGTTACCGGGACTGCTCGCGGCAGGCATCGGCTCCCTGGTCTTTGTCGGCCTGGACTCCTGGACCGGCCTGGGTACCTTCTCCCTCGCCCTGCCCGATCTGCCGTCGTTCTCCACCCCCACCCTGGCCATGTTCTTCTGGGCGCTTGTGCTCGGGGCCGCGTGCCCGTTGGTGGCCTGGGGCATCCGGGCCCTCGCCCGCATCGTGCGGCCGTTTGTGCACGCGCACCGGCTCATCGTGACTCCCGTGCTGGGCGTGGCGATTGCGGGGCTGGCCGTGCTGTTCGCCGTGGTGACGGGCCAGGACACCGCCAACGTGCTCTTCTCCGGCCAGTCGGCGTTGCCCGGGCTCATCTCCGACGGCGCGGCGTGGCCGGTCGGCGCGTTGGTACTCCTGGTGCTGTGCAAGGCGTTGGCCTACGGTCTCTCCCTCAGTGCGTTCCGGGGCGGCCCGGTCTTCCCCGCCATGTTCATCGGTGCCGCGCTGGGGGTCGCGGCGTCGCACCTGCCGGGGATGGCGTTGGTGCCGGCGGTGGGCGTGGGCATCGGCGCGATGTGCGTGTCGATGCTGCGCCTGCCGTTGACCAGTGTGCTGCTGGCGACGGTGCTGCTCACCAGCGACGCGGTCGCCGTGATGCCGCTGGTGATCGTGGCGGTGGTCGTCGCGCATGTGATCACCGGCCGGCTCCCGGAGCCGCCAGGCCACTGGGTGAGCGACAGGCTCCCGTCACCAGACCCTGCGACGGCCTGAATCCCGCTGTCAGTGTGCGGCGTCCCAGAATCCCGCGTGCACGGCGGCCGCTTCGTCGATGAGCGCGGGGCCGGCGACGACCACGGTGTCGCCGCCGCGGGCGAACACGTCCCGGCAGGGCAGGTCGAGCGTGGCTTCCCCGCCCTGCTCAGGCACCATCTGCCCGAGCATCTGTTCGGGCAGCGCGTAGACCACCCGGCTGATCCCGGCCCAGTAGATGGCCCCGGCGCACATCACGCACGGTTCGGTGCTGGTGTAGAGAGTGCTCGCGCGCAGCTCGTCCCTGGACAGACGGGCGCTGGCGAGGCGTACGAGGTTGGTTTCGGCGTGACCGGTGGGGTCGCCCGTTGTGACGACGCTGTTCTGGCTTTCGATGACGGCACCGTCACCGGCCACGAGGATGGCCCCGAACGGGTGATTGCCGTTCGCGCGGGACAGCCGGGCCACGGCGATGGCTCGGGCCAGGTGCATCTCGTCGGCCGCGGAGATGAGCGTCAAGTCGGCCAGGGTGTCGCTGTCCGGTCGCGGTCCGTTCACAGGGTGATGTCTTCCACGGTTTCAGTGAGCAGAGCGCGGGGATTGCGCATCAGGGCCGCTCCGGGACCTTTCCAGAGTTCTTCGAGCGCCACCTTCATCTTCTCCGCATCGGTGCGGGACTCAAAATCGAGGTCGATCCGCACCGAGTCCGCGTCGTCGACCGGGCGCACGACCCGGAATGCCGTGACGCCGGCGGTCTTGCGGCCGAGCGGGTCCGAGTCGAACATCTGCTTCCACGCGTCGTAGTCCCGGACGGCGTGTTCGATGTGCAGGGTGAACATGGGAATCCTCGATTCCGCCGGCGCTGCGGCTGGCCGGCACGCGGACATCGTAGCCCGGGGTGCGGCGTGCAGAGGCGCCAAGAAGTGGGGCCGGCCACGGGACTTGAACCCGTAACCCCCACTTTACAAGAGTGGTGCGCTACCAATTGCGCCAGGCCGGCATGAGGCAATCGAACCGCCTCGAGCATTCATCCTAAATCACCCGGCGACCGGATGCCGACGCAATCGTGCGTCCGGCCGGCATCGGCCCGGGAAATGACCGGCTATCCGGCCGGGGTCTCGGAGGGGGTCGCGGTGGGTGTCGGCGTCGCGGTGGAGTATGCCTCGCTGGCGGCCTGCAGCACGAAGGCCGCGAACTCCTTGGGGTCGTCCAGGGCGCCCACGTACTGCTTGCCGTTCACGAGCACCGTGGGGGTTCCCGTGATCGCTTCGAGGGAGGTGGAGTTCGGGATCGGTCCGCTCAGCGCCCGGTCCGTGGCGTCGAGCACCCAGGACTTGAACGTGGTTTCGTCGATGCAGTCGTTGATCTTCGACAGGTTCTCCGAGACGCCGGAGCTCTTCACGATGCCCTTGAGCTCGTCGTCGCTCAACCCGGCCGTGCCCTCGACGGGCTGCGCCTCGAACAGCGCCGAGTTGAACGCCAGGAAGTCGTCCGGCGAGGAATCCGCCACGCAGGCGGCGGCGTTCGCGGCCCGCAGCGAGTACTGGGTTCCCGCGGACTTGCTGGTCAGGATGGAGATCGGGTGCACTTCCACGGTGGCGGCACCGGAGTCGACCCACTGCGAGATCTGCTCGGCGTTGGTGGTCTCGAATGCGCCGCAGAACGGGCAGAGGTAGTCGACGTAGACCCGGATGTCGGCGATGGTGCCGGTGGGGTCGGGGGTGGACGGCACCAGGTCGGCGCCCGGCTGCAGCGCCGGGGTGGTCACGGCCGTGAGCCCCTCGCCCACGAGGAGACCGTCACTGGCCATGTTGCGCGGGCCGGGACCGGCGGGCTGCACCGAGTTGACGATGATCAGGACGATTGCCGTGACCACGGCGATGGCGGCGACGGCGATGCCGCCCTGCAGGAACACCCGGTTGCGGCGGTCGCGCTTCTTCTGCTCCACCCGGATCTGTGCGGCCTTCGTGCGCGCGGCGTCGCGTCGCTGATTCTTCGAGGGACGAGAGTCGCCTGGGCCGCCAGATGTCATGGATGATCGCTCCGAGTTGAAGGGGGTGCGCTCGCGGATATGCGCGCGAGCACTTTCAAATAGTAGGTCCCCAGTCTGGGAAATAACCAACCGGCGCCTCACAGCAGGCTCACGGCGGGCTCACCGGGTGCCGGCGGCACGCGCCGGGCCGCAAATTCAGCGGACGCGCATCCCGGGCATGCCATACTAGGAAGGTCTTGCGCTGGTGCTACGTCAGCCGGACACGCAAATCCCATCACAACGGATCGTCCGGCACGTACCTGCCGGTGAAGGAGAATAACGAAATAATGGCTTCAGTAACCTTTGACAAGGCCACCCGTCTGTACCCGGGCTCCACTCGCCCGGCAGTCGATCACCTCGACCTCTCGGTCGCCGATGGTGAATTCCTCGTCCTGGTCGGTCCGTCCGGCTGTGGAAAATCCACCTCGCTGCGCATGCTCGCCGGCCTCGAAGAGGTCAACGACGGCGACATCTTCATCGGTGAGCGCAACGTCACCGACGTGCCCCCGAAGGACCGTGACATCGCCATGGTCTTCCAGAACTACGCGCTGTACCCGCACATGACCGTCGCAGAGAACATGGGCTTCGCGCTCAAGATCGCCGGTGTCAACAAGGACGAGCGCGCTGCCCGCGTTCTCGAGGCCGCCAAGCTGCTCGACCTCGAGCCCTACCTCAGCCGCAAGCCGAAGGCCCTCTCCGGTGGTCAGCGTCAGCGTGTTGCCATGGGTCGCGCCATCGTGCGTCAGCCCCAGGTGTTCCTCATGGACGAGCCGCTGTCGAACCTCGACGCCAAGCTGCGCGTTCAGACCCGCACCCAGATCGCGTCGCTGCAGCGTCGCCTGGGCGTCACCACCGTCTACGTCACCCACGACCAGACCGAGGCGCTCACCATGGGTGACCGCATCGCCGTACTCAAGGATGGCGTCCTGCAGCAGGTCGGCACCCCCCGCGACCTGTACGCCAAGCCGAACAACGTCTTCGTTGCCGGCTTCATCGGCAGCCCGGCCATGAACCTGTTCCTGGCCGACGCCGTCGACGGTGGCATCAAGTTCGGTACCGCGACGGTTCCCGTGGCCCGCGACACCCTCGCCGGCGCCACTGGCCCGAAGGTCACCATCGGTGTCCGCCCCGAGGACATCCACCTGTCCACCACGGTGGGCGAAGGCCTCGCCGTTGACGTCGACCTGGTCGAGGAGCTCGGCGCCGACGGTTACCTGTACGGCCACTCCACGGTCGAAGGCAAGCGCACCGACATCGTCGCTCGCGTCGATGGCCGCTCGCACCCGTCCGCCGGCGACACCGTCTACCTGACCCCGACGCCGAACCACCTGCACGTGTTCGACGCTGAGACCGGCGCCCGTCTCGGCGGCGCAGTCAGCGACTAAGTTCCGTTCGACAAACTCGACCGCCGGCAGTTTCGGCGGTCGAGTTTGTCATATCGGCGCCCGGATGCCCGTCGGCGCCGTTTCCGCGCCTCCGCGCCGATTCCGGCCGGGGCGGCTTGCGGCCCTGCCGGGCCTTCTCGATAGTTAGGCTCCTCATGAGCGGTTCTCTCAACATCACGTCCGCAACGGCCGACCCGGCCCTGCTCGATCTCCCCTGGAACGTGCCGCTGGATGCGTGGCCGAACGAGAACATCGCCTCGCTGCCCAAGGGCCTCTCCCGCCACCTCGTGCGGTTCGCGCACCTGAGCGGTCGTGTCGTCGCCATCAAGGAGACCACCAGCGAGATGGCCAAGCGCGAGTACGAGATGCTCCGCACCCTGCAGGGCCTGGAGATACCCTGCGTCGAACCGCTCGCGGTGATCACGAACCGCACCGACGAAGACGGCGACCCGCTCAACTCCGTGCTGGTGACCCGGCACCTCAAGTTCTCGCTGCCCTACCGGGCGCTGTACTCCCAGGCCCTGCGCCCCGACACCGCCACCCGCCTGGTCGACGCGCTGGCGCTCCTGCTCGTGCGGGTACACATGGTTGGCCTGTTCTGGGGCGACGTGTCGCTCTCCAACACCCTCTTCCGCCGTGATGCCGGAGCCTTCGCCGCCTACCTCGTCGACGCCGAAACCGGGCAGCTCTACCCCGGCGGCCTCTCCAACGGTCAGCGCGAGAACGACCTCGAGATCGCCCGGGTCAACATCGCCGGCGAGCTGATGGACCTCGAGGCCGGCGGCCGCGTCGCCGACGAGCTCGACCCGATCAACGTGAGCAACGGCATCGTCGCGGCCTACCGGCTGCTGTGGAAGGAGCTCACCGGCTCCGAGTCGTTCGCCAGCAGTGAGCGCTGGCGCATCACCGAACGCGTCGAACGCCTCAACCACCTCGGTTTCGACATCGAGGAACTCGCGATCAAGACCGACGAGAACGGCACGACGGTGCGCATCCAGCCCAAGGTCGTAGACGCCGGCCACCACCAGCGCCGCCTGCTGCGCCTGACCGGCCTCGACGCCGAGGAGAACCAGGCCCGCCGCCTGCTCAACGACCTCGACTCCTACGGGGTCGCCTACGGCAACCCGGACGCCGACGAGGAGATGATGGCGCACGAGTGGCTGGTGCGCGTCTTCGAGCCCGTCGTGCGGGCCATCCCCCGCGAGCTCAAGGGCAAGCTCGAGCCCGCCGAGGTGTTCCACCAACTGCTCGACCACCGCTGGTACATGGCGCAGAACGCGAACCGGGACATCCCGCTGGCCGAAGCCGTCACCTCCTACGTTCAGGATGTGCTGCGGCACCGCCGCGACGAGGCCACCGTGATCGACCCGCCCACCACCCCGATCGCCCTGCCCGACCTGGAAGAAGAAGGCCTCACCGAGGACGACGAAGTCGACGCCGACGACTGGCGCCTGAACGTCTGACCCGCTCCCCCGCCAGATCGCTGCATCCCGGTCCTTCTGAGGGTTGCGCCGACTTGCGCCAAAGCACCCCCTCGGATGCGCCCAAGGGGTACTTAGCGGCAACTCGCGAACGCCACCCCCGCTTAGTTGCGCCAAAGTGCCCCTTCGGATGCGCCGAAGGGGTACTTTGCGGCAACTCGCGAACGGTCTCCTCGCGCGAAGCGCCCACCTGAGCACCCCTCGGCGAGTTGCCACTAAACGCCCTCCCAAGCACCCCCAACGGGCCCCAACTGCCAACTCACCACGCTCGCACCCGCCGACTTGCCACTTCCCGCCCCCTCACCGTCCCCCAACGGGCCCCAACTGGCATCTCACGTGCCCCGACGCCCCGACTCGGAAAGTGGCACCCCAAAGGTCTCGGGGACGGAACAGGCGGCCCTCACCGAGCCATCCGCATCCCATAAAAAGCACTCCCTAAACCAGGCCACAGAACCACCAGCACCACCCGCACCCGCACCCGCACCCGCCCAACCAAAAAACGACGCAGACCACCCCGAAGGATCGATCTGCGCCGTTCTCGACGAGCACCCAGCCGGGCTAAACCTCAGCAGCCGCCTTAGCCGCAGCCTTGGCAACCTTCGCCGCGAGCGCGTCCGCGCGCAGCTTGGAGATCTCGTACAGCGTGACACCGGCCGCGATTCCGGCGTTCAGCGACTCGGTGTTCGCGTTGATCGGGATCGACACGATGGCGTCGCAGGTTTCGGTGACGAGGCGGGACAGGCCCTTGCCCTCGCTGCCGACGACCACGACGATGGGGCGTTCGGCGTAGCCGATGCCCAGCTCGGGCAGCTGCGTGTCGCCGCCGCCGTCGAGGCCGATCACGAGCACGCCGCGCTCCTTGAGCGCCTTGAGCGTCTGGGTGAGGTTGGGAGCCATGGCAACGGGCAGACGCGCGGCCGCGCCGGCCGAGGTCTTCCACGCCGACGCGGTGACGCCCACGGAGCGGCGCTGCGGCACGATGACGCCGTGGCCGCCGAACGCCGCGGTGGAGCGGATGATCGCACCGAGGTTGCGCGGGTCGGTGATGCCGTCCAGCGCCACGAACAGCGGCTTGTGGCCGCGGCTGATGGTGAGGTCGAGCAGCTCGATCGGGTGCGCGTACTCGTACGCGGGTACCTTGAGCGCGAGGCCCTGGTGCACGGCGTCCTTACCGGAGAGCCGGTCGATCTCGGGGCGCATGACCTCGAGCACCGGGATGTTGCGGGTCGTGGCGAGCTTGAGGACTTCCTTGACCCGGTCATCCATTTCGATGCGGGTGGCCACGTACAGCGCCGACGCGGGGATCTTGGCGCGCAGCGCCTCGAGCACCGAGTTGCGGCCGGTGACGACCTCGAACTCGGCATCCGACTTGGCCTTGCGGGTGGACGACCCGCCGCCGCCGGTGTTGCCGGTGCCGGTGCTGCGTCCGGTGCGCGGGGCTCCGGAGCCGGAGCCGCCTGGTGCGCGGCTGCGTCCGCCGCCGGCCGCGGCGAAGCGGTCCTTGGCGGCCTTGGCCTTGCCCGCGGGGTGGTACGGACGGTCTTCGGCCTTGGGGGTGGGCTTCTTGCCCTCGAGAGCCTGACGGCCCTGGCCGCCGGAGCCGACCTGCGGTCCCCTGCTGCCCTTGCGCACCGCGCCGGTGCGCGATTTGCGATCTGTGTTCTTCATCAGTCAAAACTCCAATGTGCACCCGACGGGGTGTCTTCGATGGTTATGCCGGCGGCGACGAGCTCGTCCCGGATACGGTCTGCGGCCGCGTAATCGCGGCTCTGCCTGGCGGTCTCCCGGTCGTCGAGCAGGCGCTCGACGAGGGCGGTGAGGGCCACCATGGCGGGTTCATCGGTCGCGACGGCCCAGCCGGGCGACAGGGGGTTGATGCCGAGGACCTCGCTCATCGCGAGTACCTGACCACGCGCGGCCGCGGCAGCGTGCAGGTCTTCGGCGTCGAGGGCCGCGTTGCCGGCGCGCACGGTGTCGTGCAGCACGCCGAGCGCCTGCGGCACCGCGAGGTCGTCGTCCATGGCCGTGGCGAAGTCATCCGGCACGATCTCGACGCCGGAGCCGGCGAAGCGGGTGTCGGCCAGGCGCCGGTCGGCGCGGTCGAGGAAACTCTCGATGCGTTCGAGGGCGGCCTCGGCCTCGGCCAGGGAGCCCTCGTGGAAGTCGAGGGTGGACCGGTAGTGCGCGGCGCCCAGGTAGTAGCGCACGACGATGGCGCGGGCCTGGTCGAGCAGTTCGGCGGCGTAGACCGAGTTGCCCAGCGACTTGGACATCTTCTGGCCGTTGGTGTTGACCAGGCCGTTGTGCACCCAGAAGTTCGCGAAGGCGTCGCCGGCCGCAGCGGACTGGGCCAGCTCGTTCTCGTGGTGCGGGAAGCGCAGGTCGAGGCCGCCGCCGTGGATGTCGAAGTGCGGGCCGAGGTACCGGGCCGACATCGCGGAGCACTCGATGTGCCAGCCGGGCCGGCCGGCGCCCCACGGGGACGCCCACGCGGACGAGGCCGGTTCGTCGTCCTTGTGGCCCTTCCAGAGGGCGAAGTCGCGGGCGTCGCGCTTGCCGCGCGGGTCGGCGTCGGCGGCCGCCTCCATGTTGTCGGGGTTCTGCCGGGTCAGCTCGCCATAGGCGGGCCAGCTCTTGGTGTCGAAATACACGTCACCGGAGCCGTCGGCGGCCGGGTAGGCGTGGCCGGCGTCGACGAGCCGGCCGATGATGTCCTGCATTTCCTGCACGCTGGCGGTGGCGCGGGGTTCGTAGGTCGGTGCGAGGATGCCGAGCTTCTGGTAGCCGGCGGTGAACTCCAGCTCGTAGCGGTACGCGAGTGCCCACCATTGTTCGGTGGTGCCCTGGGCGTTGAGCAGGATCTTGTCGTCGATGTCGGTGACGTTGCGGATGAAGGTCACGTCGTTGCCGCGGTAGCTGAGCCAGCGGCGCAACTGGTCGTAGACCAGGGCGCTTCGCAGGTGGCCGATGTGCGGGGACGACTGCACGGTGGGTCCGCAGACGTAGATTCCCACCTTGCCCGGAACGATCGGCAGGAAATCGCGAAGGGCCTGGGCCTTCGAGTCGTATAGTCGCATGCTCACTGGTTCAGTTTAGGCGAGGGTCGCTCGGATGCTCGGGTAGATGACGGCTGTGGCCAGTGCGGCGATGCCCTCGCCGCGCCCGGTGAAGCCCAGCGCGTCGGTGGTGGTCGCCGATACCGACACCGGCGCACCGAGGATGCCGGTGAGCAGCGCCTGGGCTTCGAGGCGCCGTGGGGCGAGCTTGGGGCGGTTGCCGATGATCTGCACGGTGACGTTGCCGACCCGGTAGCCGGCCTCGGTCACCAGGCGCAGGGTCTCGGTGAGGAACACCTCGCCGTGCGCGTCGGTGAGCCGCGGATCCGCGGTGCCGAAGACCTGACCGATGTCGCCCAGTCCCGCGGCGGCGAGCAGGGCGTCGCAGATGGCGTGCACGGCGGCGTCGCCGTCGCTGTGCCCGGACAGGCCCCGCTCCCCCGGCCAGTGCAGGCCGGCGAGCCAGAGCGCGCTGGTGTCGTCGAAGGCGTGCACGTCCAGGCCGGTGCCCACCCGCGGGTCGGCGGCTGCCGGTGCCGGGGCGTCCGCGCCGAGCAGGAGTTCGGCGCGGCGCAGGTCCCAGGCCGTGGTCACCTTGAAGGCCAGCGGGTCACCGGAGATGACGGTGACGGCGTTGCCGGCCGCGGCGACGAGAGCCGCGTCGTCGGTGAGGTCTCGCGCGGCGGCATCCGTGGCGGGCAGGGTGGCGGCCCAGGCGAAGGCGGCGTCGAGCATGGCGCGGGGAAAGCCCTGCGGCGTTTGCACCGCGGAGAGCAGGGACCGGTCGACGGTGCCCAGGATGGCGGCGTCCGCATCGACGCTCTTGATGGTGTCGACCACAGGCAGGCCGGGCACGATGCCGTGGCCGGTGGCGCGCACGCCGGCCACCACCGCGTCGATCAGGGTGGCGGGGGTGAGCGCTCTGGCTGCGTCGTGCACGAGCACCACGGTGACGCCGGCGCGTACCTGGGCGAGGCCTCTGGCGACGGAGGCCTGCCGGGTGTCTCCGCCGGCGACGACGTCGACGTACCCGGCGGCGCTGCCGGCGACCCGGCGGGCTATGGCCCTGGCCTCGGCAAGCTGGGCGTCGGGGGCGACCACGATCACCTGGGCCGGCTCGGCCAGGCCGAAAACGCCGGTGAGGGCGTGGTCGAGGATGGCGCGGCCCTGAAGCGGCACGAACGCCTTGGGCTGGTCGCGACCGAGCCGGCTGCCGCTGCCGGCGGCGACGACGATGACCGCGACGGCGGGAACCGGGATTTCAGGCATGTCTGGAGGCTATCTGGTGGGGCGCGGTGACGCGGGGTGAAAGTGGGCGGTGCTCGGGGTGGGGCAGGGGCGGAACGTGCGAAAGGCGGCACCGCTGGGCGCCGCCTGTCGTACGAACAGGAAATACTACGAGGCGAGCACCTCGTCGAGCACCGTTGACGCCTGGTCCTCGTCGGTCTTCTCGGCCAGGGCCAGTTCGGAGATGAGGATCTGCCGCGCCTTCGCGAGCATCCGCTTCTCCCCGGCCGACAGGCCGCGGTCCTGATCCCGGCGCCACAGGTCGCGCACGACCTCTGACACCTTGATGACATCACCGCTGGCCAACTTTTCCAGGTTGGCCTTGTACCGGCGTGACCAGTTGGTCGGTTCCTCGGTGAACGGAGCCCGCAGGACTTCGAAGACCCGGTCGAGTCCGTCTTGACCGATCACGTCGCGCACACCGACAAGATCGACGTTCTCGGCGGGCACCTCGATGGTGAGGTCCCCCTGGGTGACGTTGAGCTTCAAATACAGTTTTTCTTCACCCTTGATGATGCGAGTTTTCACCTCGGTGATCGTCGCAGCGCCGTGGTGGGGATAAACGACTGTTTCGCCGACTTCAAATAACATGTATTGATATCCCTTCAGCAACGTCTATGATACCACCCCTCCCCGGCACCCTCCGGAGGCCGTATTGGCGGCCGATCCGGCCGCGCCCTGGCCGGACCGTTCCGTAAGGTAAACTCAACGGAAATCTGCAGCGTTCACGCCACTTCGGCTGAACGCTGAACTCTTGTGGAGGTCTTGTGAGAGCGCGAACCATGGCAACCGTCGTAGTGGCGGCCGGCATCCTGTTGGGCACCAGCGGATGCAATCTGTTCGCCCCCCAGGCGACGACCATCCACTATGACGCCAGCGACGGCGTCAGCGGCAACCTCGGCGACCTGGCGATCCGTAACGCGATGCTGATCACCGATGACGGCGAGAACGCCAACCTGGTGGTGCACGTCGTGAACGGCAGCGACGAAGACATCGACCTGCTGGTGCAGTACGAGGGTCTCGACGAGAAGGTCGACAAGACCGTGACCATCGACGCGAACGCCACCACCGAGTTCGGCATCCCCGGCGGCGAGAGCGTCGCCGTCGAGAGCCTGAACGCCTCGGCCGGGTCGCTGTTCCCGGTGTTCTTCCAGTACGGCGACCTCACCGGCATCGAACTGCTCGTTCCGGTGCTCGACGGCACCCTCCCGGAGTACTCCACTCTGGTGCCGACGCCGGCGCCGGTTCCCACGGTGACCCCCACGGTGCCCGCCACCGAGGTGCCGGTGCCCGAAGCCACCCCGGAAGCCACCATCGCCCCGTAGCCCCACGGCTCCGCCGGCCGCACGGCCCGCGAATAGCCGCACAATGCCCCTTGAGTCTTGCTCAAGGGGCATTTTTGCGCATCTCGCGAGAGCGACTGGCGGCGGGATGCGGCGGGTCAGGCCTCGAAGCGGTAGCCCAGGCCGCGCACGGTGACGAGCATGGTGGGCTCCGACGGGGTCTCCTCGATCCGCGAGCGGATGCGCTTGATGTGCACGTCGAGGGTCTTGGTGTCGCCGAAGTAGTCGGTGCCCCAGACCCGGTCGATCAGCTGTCCGCGGGTGAGCACCCGGCCGGCGTTGCGGAGCAGGAACTCGAGCAGCTCGAATTCCTTCAGGGGCATGTTCACCACGGCGCCGGAGACCGACACGGTGTGCCGTTCGATGTCCATCCGCACGGTGCCGGCGGTGAGGACACCGTCATCCTCTTCGGCCGGATCGGTGTGTCGGCGCGACACGGCGCGGATGCGGGCGAGCAGCTCCCGGGTCGAGTAGGGCTTGGTGACGTAGTCGTCCGCGCCCAACTCGAGTCCCACGACGATGTCGACCTCGGAGTCCTTGGCGGTCAGCATGATGATCGGCACCGCGGAGCGGGTGCGGATCTCCCGGCACACCTCGGTGCCGGGGATGCCGGGCAGCATCAGGTCCAGCAGCACCAGGTCGGCGCCAGCCCGGTCGAATTCGGCCAGGGCGCTCGGGCCGTCCTCCGCCACCGTCACCTCGTAGCCCTCCCGCTCGAGCAGGAAGCTCAGCGGCTCGCTCAGCGCCTGCTCGTCTTCAACAAGAAGGATTCGGGTCATGGGGTGTCTCCTGTCGCCGCTGGCGCGGGGTGGGTCGCCTCTGGCAGGCGAATGGTGAAGGTCGAACCGTGGCCGGGCTGTGACCAGACCCGGATGTCGCCGCCGTGGATCTGCACGACGTGCTTGACGATGGACAGCCCCAGGCCGGTGCCGCCGGTGTTGCGGGACCTGGCCTGGTCGACGCGGAAGAATCGCTCGAAGATCCGGTCCAGGTCGCTCTCCGGGATGCCGACACCCTGGTCGGTGACGGTGATCTCGATCACCCCGTCGGTGACGCGTGCCCCGACACCGACCCTGGAACCCGGCGCCGAGTAATGCACGGCGTTGGCGACCAGGTTGTGCACGGCCATCACGAGCAGCCGCTCATCGCCGTACACCTGGGCGCGGCACTTCTTGCCCAGCGCAATGGTGATGCGGTCGGCATCCGCCACGACCCGGTTCTGGTCGATGCCGGCCGCCACGATGTCGTCGATCTCGAGCAGCTCCGGCTGCCGGAGGGCATCCTGGGCCTGCAGCCTGGACAGTTCGATGATCTCCTGGGTGAGCCGGGCCAGCCGGCCGGCCTCCGTGGTGAGCCGGTCGGCGAAACGCCGCACCTGCACGGGCTCGTCGGCCGCGTGGCCGAGCGCCTCGGCGAGCAGCCCGACCGCGGCGATCGGGGTCTTCAGCTCGTGGCTGATGTTGGCGACGAAGTCCCGGCGCACCTCGTCGAGCCTGAACGCCTCGGTGCGGTCCTCGGCCAGCAGCAGCACGTACCGGGAGCCCAGCCGGGCCAGCCGCACCCGCAGGTGCATGCTCGCGTCACCGAACGGCCCGCGCGAGAGCACCAGGTCCTCGGAGACGGCCTCGCCGGTACGGCGCACGCCGCGGGCCAGGTCCAGCAGTTCCGGATGGATGAGCTGCTGGCTGACCACCAGTCCCATGCTCAGCGCCCCCGGTGAGGACTTGATGACATTGTTCGACGGGTCGAGCACCACCCCGGCGCTCTCCAGGGCGTCGAGCACCTGATCGATGCCGTCCGGAACCGCGGGGTTGACCACCTCGGCGGCCCTCTTGCCGTGCCGCTCCGCTACATAGAGCAGGGTCACGAACCCGGCGCCGACGGTGAGGCCGAGTGCCAGGGACAGCAACACAAGCCAGGACGATTCCATTTGACCAGATTAGTGACTCTCGCACGGGTCAATCGCGACGGCAAGGGTGGGCACACGCTACTTTGGTAACTGTTCAGTCGCACGGCACCTGCCGTTAACCTGCGTTCGCCAATATTGGCCGGGGGCCAGGCGGGTCTCATGCGTTCGCGCGCTTTGGCGCGACCAGGAAGGACCACAGATACATGCGTGAAGTATTTCAGCAAGAGCTCGCCGAGGTGCAGGACCGTCTCGCCGAGATTGCGCGCCTCGTGGCCATCTCCATTGAGAAGGCCACCAAGGCTTTCAACAAGTCCGACGTTGCGCTGGCCGAAGAGGTCATCGCCGACGACGACAAGATCGACGAGCTCACCGTGCAGCTCGATGAGCTGGCCATCACCATCCTCGCCCGGCAGCAGCCGGTCGCCCGTGACCTGCGCATCGTCGTGAGCGCCCTGCGCATCAGCGCGTCGCTGGAGCGGATGGGCGACATGTCCACCCACATCTCCCAGCTGGCCCGGTACCGGTTCCCCGACAAGGTGATCCCCAAGAGCCTGCGCCCGACGTTCGCCGAGATGGGCGCGCTCGACGTGAAGATCGCGAACATGCTCGCCGAGCTGCTCACCACCGAGGACATGCAGCTGGCCGAGGCCATCCGCAACGAGGACGACAAGGTGGACGCGCTGCACCTGAGTGTGTTCGACGCCGTCCTCGGCGAAACCTGGAAGGGTCAGGCCGCCGACACCGTCGACGCCACCCTCGCCAGCCGGTACCACGAGCGTTTCGCCGACCACGCCGTGTCGATCGCCAAGAAGGTGCAGTACCTGGGCACCGGCGACTGGCAGCAGCCGGCACCCGCCGACGCGTAACTCGCGAACTGTCGTAACTCGCGAACTGTGAGGTAAGCCCCAGGAAACGCGGGTTTTCGGTGCTTAAGTCACAGTTCGCGAACCAGAAAAGCCCCCGTCACCTGACGGGGGCTTTTCTCGTGGGGCTTGTGGTTACTTCTTGCCCTGCGCGGCGACGGCGGCGGCACCGGCGGCAGCAGCGGCGGGGTCGAGGTACTCGCCGGCACCGATCGGCTTGAGGTCCTCGTCGAGGCGGTAGACCAGCGGGATGCCGGTGGGGATGTTCAGCTCGGCGATGTCGGCGTCGGAGATGCCGTCGAGGTGCTTGACCAGGGCGCGCAGCGAGTTGCCGTGCGCGGTGACGAGCACGGTCTTGCCGGTGCGGAGGTCCGCGGCGATGTCGGACTCCCAGTACGGCAGCATCCGGGCGATGACGTCCTTGAGGCTCTCGGTGCGGGGCACGTCGTCGCCGAGGTCGGCGTAGCGGGCGTCGGCGGCCTGGGACCACTCGGAGGAGTCATCGAGCAGGGGCGGCGGCACGTCGAACGAGCGGCGCCAGGTCTGGAACTGCTCGGGGCCGTACTTGGCCAGGGTCTCGGCCTTGTCCAGGCCCTGCAGGGCGCCGTAGTGACGCTCGTTGAGGCGCCAGGAGCGCTTGACGTCGATCCACAGACGGTCGGCCTCTTCGAGGGCGATGTCGGCGGTCTGGATCGCGCGGGTGAGGCGCGAGGTGTGCAGGATGTCCGGCAGCAGGCCGGACTCGGCCAGCAGCTCGCCGGCGCGCAGCGCTTCGGCCCGGCCCTGGTCGCTCAGACGCACATCCACCCAACCGGTGAAGAGGTTTTGCTGGTTCCAGGTGCTGTTGCCGTGGCGGAGGAGGATGAGGGTATAAGGAGCAGACATGCTCCAACTCTAGCGAGGCGCACGGGGACACGCCGCACCGCCTGAGGTGACGAAAGTCCCGGCGGATGCCCGCGCTTCAGCCGCGCGGGGCCCGCACGCCCAGCCGCGGCAACCGCGGGATCTCCGCCACGGAGCCGGCCGATTCCGGCACGATGACCTCCTGGTTGGCGGTGATCGAGATGCCCTGCGAGAGCACGTGCAGCGTCACCGTGCCCGGCACCGTGCGCTTGATGACGGCGAGCGCGATCGGCCCCAGTTCGTAGTGGATGGCACTGGAGGTGATGGTGCCCACCGTGCGGCGCTCGGGTTCGGCGCCGGCGACGAACCGGTCGCCCTGCACCTCGTCACCGTGCACCGGCAGCACCGCGTCGGAGCCGTCCAGGTGCAGCAGGACCAACCGGCGCGGCGGGTGGCCGAGGTTGTGCACCTTCGCGATGGTCTCCTGGCCGCGGTAGCAGCCCTTGTTCAGGTGCACAGCGGTGCGCAGCCAGTCCAGTTCGTGCGGGATGGTGCGGTCGTCGGCGTCCAGGGCCCCGCGGGGGCGCCAGGCGGCGATGCGCAACGCCTCCAGGGCCAGAAGCCCGGCGGCCGAGACGGTGCCGGCGGCGACGGTGTCGCGGAGCGCGGGGAGCGCCGATCGCGGGATCAGGACCTCTCGCCAGTGCCAGGTGGCCCCGGGGTGGCCGGTGTCGGCGGCGTACTGCCAGCCGCCGGGCGCCACCTCGGTCCACGGGTCGGTCCACACCAACGGCACCCCGTTCGGGCTGGCCGGGGTGAGGGACACCGCATCCGGGTCGGCGGCCATGGTGCCGATGGTGGCGTAGGCGAGGGTGTGGTCCACGACCTGCACCCGCAGGGTGAAGCGCATCCGGTCGAGCCAGGCGTGCAGGCCGGGCAGCTCGGCGGCCTCGACGAGCAGCCAGCTCTCGACGCCGTCGTCGACGAGCGCGATGGCGTATTCGAGGCGGCCGGCGGGGTCCAGCAGCAGCGTCTCGGTGGACTGGCCGGGGGTGAGGCCGCGCAATTCCTGGCTGGACATCGAGTTGAGCCAGGTGAGCCGGTCGGGGCCGGCGATGGAGAGCACTCCGCGGTGGGACAGGTCGACCACGGCGGTTCCGGCGAGCAGCCTGCGCTGTTCGGCGTTCGGGCTGCCGTAGTGCGCGGCCACGCCGGCATCGATGCCGTCGGCCTGCACGGCGCCGTCGAGTTCAAGCAGCGGCGACCCTGCGGCGGGTGCGAGCGGTTCGGCGGGGGTGGTCATCGAGCTCTCCTTCGGTGAATGCTCCGGGCACGCTGCCGGCGAGACCGCCTGAGCGCTGTCGACAGCGGGGAACTCCGGCCCATATGCTAGCCCAACGGTCTGAGCGGTTCCCCGTATTCCCCTCACGTCCCGGCCGCCACCCGGCAAGGAGCCCCCGATGCGTCTTCCCGCCCGTCCGATCGCCGTGCTCCGCGTCTGCGCGGCGGCACTGACTCTGATCGCCGTCGCCGCCACGTTCTTCTCCACGGCGTCGCGGGCCACGATCAATCCGTTCAACTTCTTCGGGTTCTTCACCATCCAGTCCAACCTCCTGGCGGCGGCCGCGCTGGGCGCCACAGCGGCGCTGGTGCTGCTCGGCCGGACGGCGCCGGACTGGCTGGTGCTGGCCAGGGCGGCGACCACGGCGTACATGATCGTCGTCGGCCTGGTCTACAACACCCTGCTCGCCGGCCTGGCCGGCGGTGTCGAGCTGCCCTGGGCCAATACGGTTCTGCACATCGTGTTCCCGGTGTACTGCCTGCTCGATTGGGCTCTGCTGGCCGACCGGGGCCCGCTCCCGTGGCGCCGCCTGTGGGTGGTGCTGGTTTATCCGGTGCTCTGGTGCGCGGTCGTCCTGGTGCGCGGCGCGACCGACGGTTGGGTGCCGTACCCGTTCCTGAACCCGGTGACCGGGTACCCCTCGGTGCTGTTCTACGTGCTGCTGATCGCCGTGACCGTCATCACGGCCGGCGCAGCGGTGTTCGGGCTCAGCCGATTGCGCCCGGTCACGGTGGACCGCAACGAGCAGGTCAGGGCGCGCGGCTGAGCCGGCCGGACGCGTGCGTGCGCAGGTCCTGGCCGAGCGCGGCGATGTCCCACGCCCAGAGCAGGTGGCTGTCGACGAGGCCGTACAGCCGGGTGGCGGCCGCGTAGGGCTTGGAGCCGCTGGTGCGCAGCACCGCATCCGTGGACAGGTCGATGCGCGGGCCCTTGACCTGGCCGAGGTACAGTTCGGCGACGCCGCCGGGATGCACGAGGGCTACCTCGATGTCGAAGCCGCCGTCGGCGTTCCGCAGCGTTTCCACCGCCTCAGCGGTCTGGAACGGCGCCGGTCCGGTGCCGGGCAGCAGGCCGGGCCCCGGGTCGCCGGGCTGCTGCGGGCGGCTCAGCCGCCAGTAGCCGGTCTCGGTCATCAACGGGATCGGTGCGCCGGCCTCGGCGGCAGTGCCGTCGGCATCCGGAGCGGCCGGTTTGGGCTCGAGCCAGGTGTATGAGCTGTAGTTCAGGTGCGGCAGGCCGTCGTGGCTGAAGCTGATCCGGTGGCCGAACTCACGGGTGACCTTCTCGCCGTCGACGGTGTAGTCGAGGATCCCCGACCCCTCCCAGACGCCGATCAGCCACGACAAAGGAACGAGTTCGGACGGCAGGCCGACCGGAAGTTCGTACACTTTCGGTTACCGCTGGCCCCGGAACAGCTTGAACAGCACGATGCCGGATACCCAGGCGATCGACAGGCTGGCCAGCGCGAGGAGGCCCAGGAACAGGATTTCGAGTGCGAGCGTTGACATGCCCCAACTCTAGCCGTTGACCGGCCGGAAGCCGCCAGGTGAGCCGAAGAGTTATCCGAGGCCGATCAGGGCGAACAATCCCGTCGCGGCACCGAGAACGAGCACGGCGCCCACCAGGCTGAGCGTGACCCTGTGCACGTAGCCTTCCTTCTGCCCGGTGGACAGCTGGGCGGCGAGGGTGAGGATGGTGCACCCGGCCAGGGACAGGCTGATCCACACCAGGCGGTCCGCGGGGGCGACGAGGACGCCGGTCAGTACCGCACAGACGACGGCGACCAGCCAAATCATCACTACACTCAAACGCTTCCAGCTCACTGTCCCATTGTGCACGCCCGAGTCCCTTTCCGTGGCACGCTAGTATGGGCCGCACGATACTTGGAGGACCTGCGTGGCGCAGCTGTTGATCCTGACCTCGGCCCTGAATAATGACGTTCTTCCAGCCTTGGCGTTGCTGTCCCACAGCACACGACTCATTCCGGCACAGGCGGACCAGCTCATCTCAGCGCCCGATTCCGACCTGATCCTGGTTGACGCCCGGTCCAATCTGATGGCCGCCAAGTCGCTGTGCCAGATTCTGCGCACCACGGGAAGCAGCGTTCCGCTGCTGCTGGTGATCACCGAGGGCGGTCTGACCGCGGTCAGCCCGGACTGGGGCGTCGACGACGTGGTGCTGGACACCGCCGGTCCCGCCGAGGTGGACGCGCGCATCCGCCTCGCGGCCGGCCGCACCCCGCACAACTCGCCCTCCCCCACCATCCGCGCCGCCGGTGTCGTCATCGACGAGGCCAGCTACTCCGCCAAGGTGCACGGCAAACCTCTCGACCTCACCTATAAGGAGTTCGAGCTGCTCCGCTTCCTCGCCGCGCACCCGTCGCGGGTCTTCACCCGCGAGCAGCTGCTCAGCGAGGTGTGGGGCTACGACTATTTCGGCGGCACCCGCACCGTCGACGTGCACGTGCGGCGCCTGCGCGCCAAGCTCGGCGACCAGGAGTCGCTGATCGGCACCGTGCGCAACGTCGGCTACCGGTTCAACGTGTACGAGGAAGAAGGCGACCGTGTCCCTCACTCTGTCGGCGCCTGACCTGTCCGACGCCGCCTTCGCGGCGCGTTTCCACGATGTGGCCGACGCGGCGGCGCACACGGATGGCTACCGCCCGTTCAACGAACAGGCCCTGCTCGATGCCCGGTCGGGTCGGCGCAGCCCGCAGCTGCTGCTCGAGGGCGAAGACGCCGTCGGTGCCGCGATCGTCGGGCTCGGTCAGATCGCCCTGGTCGTGCATCCGCGCTACCGCCGGCGCGGCCACGCCACCGCCGCGCTCCGCCGTCTGTTCGAGGACGAGGGCGGCATGTCCGGCGACCTCACCGCCTGGGCGCACGGCGACCTGCCCGGCGCCCGCGCCCTGGCCGACAGGTTCGGCTTCAGCGCCGTGCGCACCCTGTTGCAGCTGGAGCGGCCGCTCACC
>Ga0247803_1000068_pt1 | contig 68537 bp, 59 predicted proteins | sample UWRJL014104B1_FD_180928 | JGI IMG/M metagenome (GOLD analysis project Ga0247803, IMG submission 180928) | Plant litter microbial communities from Arlington Agricultural Research Station in Wisconsin, United States - UWRJ-L014-104B-1 | ecosystem: Environmental > Terrestrial > Plant litter >... | reverse complement strand
CGCCCGCAACGGCGACAACGTCGCCGACGCCATTGCGGAGGCGACCGCCGGGCTGCCCGACCAGCTGGCCGACGCCTGGCGGGCGCTCGCCGCGGCCTGGGATGTCGCCACCCGCGCCGGCGCGCCCCTGTCCGGTTGCCTGCGCGACCTGGCCGCCGCATTCCGGGAGCTCGGCCAGCTGCACCGCGACCTGACAGTGGCCCTCACCGGCCCCCGCGCCACCGCCCGGCTCGTGATGGTGCTGCCCCTGGTGGCGCTTCTGTTCGGCAGCCTGATGGGCTTCGACACGCTGCGCACCCTGCTTCTCACCGGCCCCGGCCTCGCCTGTCTGGCCGCCGGTTCGGCGCTGATGTTTGCCGCCGCCCGCTGGAACCGTCGGCTGGTGCGCCGCGCCCAGGCCGGCGGCCCGGCGCCGGGGCTGGAACTCGACCTCACCGCCATCGGCATGACGGGCGGCGGCTCCCTCGACGGCGCCCGCCGCACCGCCAGGCACAGCGCAGAACGCTTCGGCCTGCGCAGCCCAGGCATCGACCACACCGCCATGGATGTCGTGATCGACCGGGTCCTCGCCCTCTCCGCCCGCGCGGGTGTGCCCGCCGCCGAACTCCTGCGCAGCGAGGCAGAGCAGCTGCGCCGGGACGCCCGCACCGACGGTCGCCAGCGCGCCGAAACCCTCGCCGTGACCCTGATGATTCCCCTCGGGGTCTGCGTGCTGCCCGCGTTCATGCTCGTCGGGGTGGCGCCGCTGTTGCTCAGCGTGCTCACCGCCACCCTCGGCAGCTTCGATTGACGGTGCGAGGCGTTCCGGCCAGGGCGAGCCCGGGTGGCGACGCATCCGCTGCACCCCTGGTGGCCGCCCGCGCCCGCTATAGCGGGTGCATCGCGCCACCAGGGGCGCTGTGAGGCCAGACTTTCGCGCCCCCGTCCCGCGAAAGCGGCGCTGTGGCTGCTTCAGCCCGGTGAGGTAGCCACACGGCCGCTTTCGCGAGGTCGCGCGGTGTCCCGTTCTCGCGAAAGCGGGGTTGTGGTTGCTTCAGCGTGGTGAGGTAGCCACACGGCCGCTTTCGCGGAGAGGGTGCTGCGGCCGGGCGCGCGGACAGAGCCGCCGGGAGCGCTGACGCTGCGCGAGGAGGGGGTATTCGTCGGGCGGGTCAGGGCTGGTCAGAGCCCGAGCTGGTTCAGCCGGGCTTCGAAGCGCACCTGCACGTCTTCGGGCTCGTCGTCCGGGGTCGCGGCCCAGATTGCGTTGAGCTCGCGTTGCACCGGCTCGGGGAGCTCGGCGTACTTCGACTCCCAGTTGTCGATCGGCGTCCAGTAGCCGATCACCTTGAACTGGGCGGCGATCAACCCCAGCTCCCGGCGCAGGTATTTGCGCACGTCCCGCAACGCCACGGTCTCGCCGGCCACCCAGATGAATCCCTCGGACAGCGGCAGCCGGTCGTCGACGATGCTGCGCACGACCTGCCCGAGCGTGCTCGGGCCATGGCCGTTGCCGCCGATCACCCAGGTGACCTCCACGTGCGCCCCCACTTCGAAGGCCACTTTGTCGCTCTCATCGAGCACCTCCAGCACGATCCGGGTGCGGATGTTCGCCGGAATGTCGGCGGCGATGCGCGCGATCGCGGGCAGACCGGTGAGGTCGGCGACGAGCACCTGCCAGGTGGTCCCCGGCGGGGGTGCATACAGGCCGGTGGGGGAGTTCAGGCCAATAACGTGGCCGGGTTGCGCGCTCGCGGCCCACGGCCCGGCGACACCCTTCTGGTGGATCACGAAGTCGATGTCGACCTCGCCGACCTGAGGGCGCACGCCGCTGATCGTGTAGGTACGCATCGGGGCTTCGGGTGCTCCGGCAGGCGTCGCCCACCAGTCGCCGTCTGGCACAGGCAGGGAGACGTCGGTCGGGTCGTCCCCGTGCGGGAAGAACACCCTCACGTACTCGTCGCCGATGCCGGTGCTGAGAAAATCAGCGATGCCCGGACCATCCAGCGTGACCCGACGGAGGGTGGGCGTGAGGGTGGTGGTTCTGCTGACGATGCCGCGGTGGATGCTCATGGGGTCTCCGTCTGTTCGGTGGGAGTGTCGGGGTGGGCGGGGGTGTCGCCGTGTTGGGCTAACCAGAAGCTCCGGTACAGACCGGGTGTTGTGACGAGGTCGTCGTGCGTGCCTCGCTGGGTCGCCCGCCCGTCGGCGAAGACCACGATCTGCTCGGCTGTGGACGCCTGGTCCAATCGATGTGCGATCAGCACCGTGGTGCGGTCCCGACGCAACCGCACGATGGCCGACTCCACGACGGGGCGGTGCCGCAACCCGACATCCGCCGTTGCCTCGTCGAGGATCACCACGTCTGGGTCGGCCAGGAGGGCGCGTGCCACGGCCAGCTGTTGGATGCGCCCCTCATCCAGTGCGGGAGTGGTGCTGTCTCTGCGCTCGGTTGATGGTGCCAGTGACGACACAGCCCACTCCGCCCCGACCGCGCTCAACGCCGCAGCGATCTGGTCTCGAGTGGCGTCGGGTGCGACCAGGCGCATGTTGTCGGCGACGCTTCCCCGGAACTGGTGGAGTTCCTGAGAGATGTAATAGGGCGTGGTCGCCGAGTGACCAACGCTCAGACTGCCGGATGTCGGTGGGTGGTGGCCCGCGATGACGCGGGCCAGGGTGCTCTTGCCTGAGCCCGACGAGCCGATCAGTGCCGCCGTGGTTCCCGGCTCCACCCGCAGGGTCACGCCGCTGACGCCGCGGCCGGTCGTCGGGTAGTGGAAGGAAACGTCGCGCAGCTCGATCCCGGTTTGCCCGGGACGCGTGGGGCCAGACATAGCTGCAGAAGACCCGGTCGCAGCCGGTGCGGGTCGCCCCAAGTCGATGACTCCGACCAGGCGGGCGAGGCCGATCATCGCCCGTTGGATGTCGTCGAGCGCGAAGATCAACTGGCCGATGGGGTCGAACAGGCGGTGGAAGACCAGGGCGGCGGTGGTGACCATCCCGATGCTGATCGTGGCGGTGGTATGCAGGGCGAAGCCGGTCGCCAGGATCGCGGCCAGGCCGACGGCTTCGCCCCCGTTGATCCAGCGGAACAGCCGGTTGCGCAGCCGGACGCCCCGGATCTGCATGCGGATCGAGTCCTCGGCGCGGCGCCGGACCCGCTCGAGCGCGTGGCCCTGTTCGCCCAGGGCGGTCAGCGTCTCCGCGCATTCCACCGCGTCGATCACGGCCTGGCTGCGGGCGGCTTCGCGCATGCGCACCTCCCGGAACACCACGCGAGATCGCCGCAGGAACGCGCGGGTGCCGAGCAGGTAGAACGGAACGGAGGCGATCCCGGCCAGCGCCAGCCACGGGTCGAGGGCGGTCAACGCGACGAGGGACACCGCCACGGCGAACGCCGCGGAGAGCAGGGTCGGAACGACGTTGCCGCCGGCCTCGGCCACGGCATCCACATCGCCGGTGACCCGCGAGAGCAGATCGGCGCTCTCGCCATCGTCGACCGTGCTCACGGGCAGCCGCATCGCCGACGTGAAGACATCTTCACGCAAGCTCGCCAGGGCGTCCTGGACGAGCCCGGTCAGCACCCGGGTTGCCCACAGGGCCACCGCGGCGGCGCCGATCCCTCCGACGGCCACCCCGGTCACCCAGCCCACGATGGTCGGCACGCCCGCACCGGACGAGACGGCATCCACGATACCGCCGAGGCACGCGGGCATCACCAGGCCCAGGGCGGACGCCACCAGGAACAGCACCGCAACGGCCGCCGACCGGCCGCGATGACGCCGCACCAGCTGCCGGACCACGGCGCGCACTTGAGCGCTGGTCGCGATCGGCAGGGTGGTCGCTCTGGACGGCTCAGCCACGGGCATCCGCCTCTCTCGGGGCGTGGCCCAGCTCGATGACGCGGTCGCAGGCGGCGAGGAGCGCCGGTGAGGTGCTGATCACGATCGTGGTGCCGTCGTGTCGCGCGAGGGCCTCGGCGATGTGCGCCTCGGTGATGGCGTCGACGGCGGAGGTCGGTTCGTGCAGAACCAGCACGTCCGCGTCGGCGTGCAGCGCGCGGGCGAGGCCGATCCGTTGCCGCTGCCCGCCGGAGAGCCGCCTGCCGGCTTCGCCGACCTGCGCGTCCCAGCCGAGTTGCCCCACGGTGTCGTGCAGCGCCGCGATGTCGATGAACGCGGGCTGCGGGTGCGCCGGGGAGCCGTGCCCGCGGACGGCTTCGCGCAGGGTGCCGCCCATGATCGTCTGCCGGTGCGGCATCGACACCACGCGTCGTCGATACTCGGTGGGGTCCAGGTCGCGCAGGTCGCGGTGGCTGCCGTCGATGAGCACCGAGACCTGGCCGCGATCGGGTTGGCTGCGCATGCCCAGCAACCGGGACAGGGCGCTGGCCGCTGCGCTGTCCGCCAAGTGGATGCCCAGCAGCTCGCCGCGCCGCACCTCCACGGGTGCCGCATGATCGGCGCCCTCCGGCCCGGCCGGGCCGGCGTGGAATGCCAAGACCACATCGGCCGGTCGGTCCATCGGGCCGCCGGTGCCGGGCTCATCGAGTAGGTCGTCGGCGTTGACCACGTCGGCGAGCCGCCGGGCCGAGGCGAACTTGTGGATCCAGTTCGAGGGGAACGATCCGGCGTAGGCGAGAGAGCCGCTGATGAACTGCGCCAGTCCGAGCACGGTGATGAGCTCACCGATGCTGATCCGGCCATCCAGGGCGAACCAGGCGGACAGGCCAGCGAGGGCGGTGGTTGTGAACGCGGCGAGGGTGGCGCTCACCGCTTCGAAACCGGCGAGGGATCGGCCGGCCGCGGTGGCGGCGATCCGGGAGGAGTCGCTGGCGGCGAGGTATCGGCGCTCGGCCTCGCCGCGCGCGCGCATGCCCACGAGCACCCGGAATCCGCTCATGAAGTCGGCCGCGACGGCACCGGCCTCCGTTGCGGCCTGCTGTTCGGCGAGGCCTCGGCGCTCCAGGGGGCGCGAGACGATGCGCATCACGAGCATCATCGCTGCCGTCGAGGCGAACACCACCAGGGTGGCGACGGGTGAGATCACCGACATCGCCAGCGCGGAACCGGCGATCGCGGCGAGCGTGGCGCACTGCTGCGCCACCGACCAGGCGACCCCGGCAACCCGGTAGGTATCCGAGGTGACGTAGGTGAGCGCTTCCCCCGGCGTGAGGGTCTGGGTGGAGAGTCGGGGCCGCAGGATCCGGGAAAGCACGAGCTGGCGCAGAGCCTGCTCACCGTATCCGTAGATCGTCACCATCAGGCGGGATGCCGACTGGTAGCTGACGGTTAGCACAAGGAAAACCCCGATCAGCACCCCGAGCCATCCGGTGAGCGCCATCGGGTCGGCCGGGAGCACGGCCCGGTCGATCGTGATGCCGATGATCACCGGGATCGCGGTCTCGGCGAGTGCGTGCACCATGAGCAAACCGGTCGCTGCGACGAGGGCGGTGCCGCGGCCCTGGGTGCTCAGGGCGATCGCGAACAGCCGGCGTGGGGTGACCGGGCAGGAAGTGACACTCACGGTCTGCGCCGCCCGAGCGGGATCACCAGCGGAGTGCCCGCGACCGGGTCGGTGATCACCCTGCAGGGCAGGTCGTACACGGCCTCGACCAGCTCCGCGGTGATGATCTCCCGCGGGTCGCCCTGCGCGACGATGACCCCGTCGCGCATCGCAACGAGGTGGGTCGCATACCGGGCGGCATGGTTCAGGTCGTGCAGCACGGCCACGAGCGTCGTGCCGCCCCGGTGCAGGTCGGCAAAGAGTTCGAGCAGATCGATCTGGTGGGCGATGTCGAGAAACGTCGTCGGCTCATCCAGCAGCAGATGGCCCGTCTGCTGAGCCAGGGCCATCGCCACCCAGACACGCTGCCGTTGGCCGCCGGAGAGCTCGTCGACCAGGCGACGGGACAGCTCGGTGGTGTTGGTCGCGGCCATGGCGTCCGCGACGGCACGCTCGTCCTCCCGGCTCCAGGTGCGCATGGCGTTCTGGTGGGGGAACCGGCCGCGGCCCACCAGATCGGCAACGGTGATCCCGTCGGGGGCGATCGAGGACTGCGGAAGCAGGCCCAGCCTGCGGGCGGCCTCCTTGGGTTTGAAGGTGCGCAGTTCAGCTCCGTCCAGCAGCACGGTGCCCGTGCTCGGTCGAAGGAGACGCGCAAAACCGCGCAACAGCGTGGACTTTCCGCAGGCGTTGGGGCCGATGATGATCGTGAAGGACCGGTCGGGCACCTCCAGGGAGAGGTCCGAGATGATGCGGGTGTCCCCGTAGCCCAGGCTGATGTCGCGGGCGAGCAGCGAAGCGGTCACAATGTTTCCTTTCAGGCGCGGCGCGCGAATTGGGCCGCCAGCAACCAGGCGAGGTAGACACCACCGACGGAGACGGTCACGACGCCGACGGGCACCGACAACAGCTGCCCCACCAGGTCGGAGACGACGACGAGGGCCGCTCCGGTCAGCATCACCGGCGCGGTTCCCATGGGGGTGTTCGACCGGGTGAGCCGCTGGGCGATCTGCGGGGCGGCCAGGGCGATGAACGAGATCGGGCCGGCCGCAGCGGTGACGAGCGCGATGAGCGCCACCCCGAGCACCATCGCCGACAGCCGGGTCAGTCCCGGCCGGATGCCCAGGGCGGTCGCCGCATCGTCGCCCATCTCCAGCACCGGGAGGGTGCGGTTCAGCGGCAGCGCCGCGACCATCACGACTGCGAACACGATCGTGGCGGGGAGGAGTTGGTCGAACCCGAGCGACGCGAGCGAGCCGGCACCCCAGGTGGCGGCCATCATCGCCTTCTCCACGCTCACCGAGATGAGGATCCAGGAGGTGAGGGAGCCGAGCCCGGCGGAGACACCGATGCCGACGATGATCAGGCGGAACGAGGACATGGTGTTCTTGCTCGCCAGCACGTACACCAGCAGGGCAGTGAACAGGCCGCCGATCAGCGCACCGGCCGCCTTGAACATGTAGGTGTTCAGCTCGAGGACGATCATCATCAGGGTGACGCCGAACTGCGCGCCGATGCCGAAGCCGATGATGTCGGGCGAGCCGAGCGGGTTGCGGGTGAGGGATTGGAAGATCCCGCCGGAGAGCGCGAGCGCGGCGCCGCAGAGCACGGCGAACAGCACCCGCGGGAGGCGCCATTCCACGACGACCTGACGCACGTCTGGATCGGAGGTGGGGTCGACGATCGCCCTGAGCACGGCATCCAGCCCGACGTCGTAGGCGCCGATGGTCATCGATGCCACGCCCGCCGCGAGGATCACGACCACCAGAACGACGCTGACGACGATCGCGCGCAGGGGAATGAGTGCGGCGACGCGGGCGGTGTCGATCCGGAGATACCGGCGCCCGAAATCGACCGATGGCTGTTCGAGGCTCACAGGCCGCTCACCTGCTTGCGGCGCACGAGCGCGATGAGCACCGGGGCACCGAGGATGCCGGTGACGATGCCCACCCGCAGTTCGCCGCTGGGCAACACGACGCGGCCCAGGATGTCGGCGAGGAGGAGGAAGATCGGGCCGACAAGCATCGAGTAGACAAGCACCCAGCGCTGGTCGGGGCCGGTGAACCAGCGCACCACGTGCGGGATCATGATGCCGACGAATGCGATGGGGCCGGCGGCGGCCACACTGGTGCCGGCCAGCAGGGTGACGGCGATGATCACCCAGAGCCGGGTGACGCGTACCCGGGCGCCGAGCGCGTGGGCGAGTTCGTCGCCGAGGGCCAGGGCGTTCAGCGACCGGGCGCAGATGAGGCCGATGATGAGTCCCACGACGATCAGCGGCAGCGCCCAGGCGAGCTGGTCGAGGGTGCGCCCGCCGATGGAGCCCACGCCCCAGAACCTCATCACCTGCAGGGTGCCGAGGTCGTGCAGCACGATCGCGGTGGTGAAGCCCGTGCACGCGGCGCCGAGGGCGATTCCGGCCAGGGTGAGCTTCATCGGGGTCGCGCCGCCCGAGCCGACGGCGCCGAGCGTGTACACGAGCAGGGTGGGGGCGAGCGCGCCCGCCAAGGTGAACGGCACGTAGGCGCCCGGAGCGGTCAGCCCGAGCACGCCCACGGCGAAGGTGACCGCGAGGGAGGCGCCCGCGTTCACCCCGAGGATGCCGGGGTCGGCGAGCGGATTGCGGGTGAAGGCCTGGATCAGCGCACCGCAGACCGCCAACGCCGCCCCCACCAGGATGCCGAGGATGGTGCGTGGCACGCGCAGCTCGAGAACCATGAGGTGCAGCGGGTTCGCGTCGTCGTAGGCGGTGAGCGCCGACAGTACCGTCATCGGGTCGATCGCGCGGTTCCCGATCGCCAGCGACGCGATGGTGACGCACACCAGCAGCGCTCCGGCCGCGAACAGCCCGGTCACGCGCAGTGCGGTGCGGTGCGGGAGGTCGCCCCGGTCGGGGCGACTCCCCGCACCGGGGATGTCGGCGTCGGTTGTGGCGACGTCGGGGTTCGAGGTATCGCTGCCGGCATCCGTCACCGGCGCCGCCGGCAGCGTGGTCGGCCGTGATACCTCGGACATCACTCGCCGGAGATGGTCGGCTTGCCCTGCAGCGCTGCTGCGAGGTCGTCGACGTAGGTGGGCAAGACGTACTGCAGCGACAGCACGGTCGGCGCGCTGATGGCCGAGGCCGCGGCGGCGTCGGCGTAGATCACGTAGGAGTTCGCCGCGATCGGCTCCCACCGGGAGACCACCTTGTTCTCGACCGTGTAGGTGCCTTCGTCGGCACTGCCGCCCCAGGCGACGAAGAGGTCGGCCTGCACGTCGTAGAGCTTCTCCAGGCTGACGCCGGTGTACCAGTTGTCGCCCTCGGCGGACGTGAGGAAGTCGTCCATGGCCGAGGTGGAGGTGAAACCGAGCGCCTCGGTGATGCGCACCCGGGGGTCGTACTCGAGGTAGACGCCCAGGTCGGTTCCTCCCTCGTTCAGGGTCAGGCCCCAGACGAAGGTCTTGCCGTCGAACTCGGGGTGCTCGTCGGCGAGGGTGGAGACCAACTTTTCGGTGTCGCCGATCAGTTCCTCGGCTTTGTCGTCTTCCCACATGGCCGTCCCCACGGTGCGGGTCATCTCTTCCCAGGTGCCCGGGTTCCACGGTCCCTCGATGTAGGGAACGGTCGGCGCGATCTCGGTCAGGCGTTCGTATTCGATGTCGGTGATCCCGGAATACAGGCCGAGGATGAGGTCGGGCTTGAGCGCCTTGATCGCCTCGTAATTCGGTCCTTCTTCGGCGTAGGGGATGATCTCGGGGGTGTCGCCGTACTCGGTGGTGACGAAGTCCTCGAACCAGGGCTGGAAGCCGCTCTCGCCGGCACCCCAGACCTCCTCGATGCCCACGGGGTTCACTCCCAGCGCGGCAACGATGTCCGGGGTCATCCAGCCGAGGGCGACGATGCGCTGGGGCTTTTCGGCAATCGTGGTGGAGCCGTGAGCGTGTTCGACGACAACGCCGTCTGTTGCGGCCGGCGTTGGCGCGGTGTCTGCTGCGGATGTGGCGCATCCGGTCATCGCGAGGACGGTGGCGACGGCCACCGCTACGAGCGCTGAAACCCGACGTGAATTCGGGCGCGCAAAGACGTGCTGCATGGTTCTCCTTATGAGAAGTGGGGGAGGGGTGTGCCGCGTCAACGCGGCAAAGTAGTTAGGTGAGCCTCACCTAACATAACGATGTTAGGGGCGTAATGACGACACATGTGTCGTGGTTTGGACGAGTTGTGTCTCTAAAAAGACATCGGGCGGGTTCAGCGCCAGTACAGCTGGTGGGCGGCGTCGGCCTGCACACGGGCCACATGCTGCCGGGGAGTCATGCCGAAACGCTGTTTGAAGGCGGCGGAAAAGGCGCTCGTGGTGGCGTAGCCGCACTTGTGCGCAGCGGCGCCGATGGGGGTACCGTCAACGATCTGCCGAGCGGCCTGGGTCATGCGCACACCGGTGCGCCACGCTCCGAAACTGATGCCGATGTCGGTGCTGAAGACGCGCAGCACGGTGCGTTCGTGCAGGCCATGGGCAAGGATGACCTCCCGGGCGGTCCGCGGGTCGCCGGGGTCGGTGAGCACCGCCTGCACGAGCGCGCGCACCCTGTCGTCTGTGGGCAGGGGCACCTCGCTCCACCCGTCCGACGCCTCCGGCGCGGGCTGCTGGAGCATCTCGATGAGCACCGCTTGGGTGCGCACCCGGAGACCGTCGTCCATGTCGTTGATGCCGAGGTGCAGCAGCATCTCCTGCACCGCGCGCGGCACGAGCACCCGGGTGATCGCGCTCACCGGGGCGATGAGCGCGGTGTCGGGAATGTAGGTGTAACACCCGGTCGAGTCGCGTTCGTGGCGGGCGGTATGCGGGGTGTGCGCGGGGATCCAGACCCCTTGGCCAGGGGCGAGTTGCCACATCGCGTCGTGCAGGTACACCCAAACGGTGCCGCGGTAGCACCAGGCGAGCATGGCGTCGGGGTGACTGTGCGGTGAGGAGATCGGGCGGGAGTGACCGTCGTCTCCGGTCACCACCCCGGTGCCCATCAGGTAGGGCGCGGTGACTGTGGACGGGTGGGCACGGCTGGCGTCCCAATCGGCCTGCCGATATGAGTTCATCTGCTGCTCAGCGTACCAACGGAGGATACGGCGGGCCCGACGCGGTGGGCGTGATGCTCAGGGTGTGCTCGTGGTTGGCAGCGTCGGTCATTCCGAAGCTGCCGCCGTACTTTCGCAGGTAGGCACCGTCGATCTCCGCGTGCACGGGGTCGGTCGGGCCGAGGTGCGAGAAGACTGCCGGCCACTCCTGATCCTCGACGCGGATGATCCCGGTGCCGGCATCACGCGCCCGGGGAAACCACCTGCTCAGACCGCCGTACCCCGCTCCTGACCGCACATACACGTCGGCGCCGACCCTCACCATCCAGACGGTAACGAACGAGCGGATGCTGCCGTCCGGGCGCCGGGAGGCGAGCTGCAATTCGCGCGCACGATCGACAAGACCGAGCTCGCCGTGCGACCACGGTCGTGCGTCACTCACCCGACTGTCTCCTCTCTCACCGATGGCCCTCCTCCACAGTCTGCCGTTTCGACCGACTGTGCACCGGCGGGGGCCGCCGTCTACGCGGCCGGTGGCGCCGGGACAGGCTGGCAGCACTCGAGCCGATTGCACCGCGTCTTGCGCGCGAAAGGAGATCCACCATGACCACCCTCACCAGCCCGCCCGCCCCGCCGGTCGAGCCCGACCCGGATGCCGAACACAACATTCGACGCTCGGCGGACGCCGCCCGGTCCGCCGCTCCGTCCCGGCACGATCCCAGCCCGGCAACCGGGATACGCCACGGACTCGTGCGCACCCGCACGGTGCGGTCCAACACGCTGCGCGCCCTCCTGCGCATGAGGGATGACCGCGGCGCCGCCACTGCCGAGTACATCGTCGCGACCATGGCCGCGGTGGGCTTCGCCGGGCTGCTGATCGTCATTCTGCGCGGTGACGAGGTGCGCGGCATCCTCACCGACCTGGTGCGCAGTGCGCTCACGGTGGGCTAGGCGTTCCGGCGCACACAGTGCCGTGGCGCCGTCGGTCCGTACGGGCCGAGAGCGGGGGAGCGTGACCGCCGAGTTCGCCGCCGCGCTTCCCGCCGTGCTCGTGGTGCTGGCCTTCTGTTTGGGCGCCGTGCAGGTGATGGGGCAGCAGGTGCGCATGTCGGATGCTGCCGCCGACGTGGCCCGGCTGCTGGCCCGCGGGGACGGCGCGGGCCCGGCCGCCGGGCTGCTGGCCGCGGTGGCCCCCGGCACCGTGCTCGGCCAGGAACGCCAGGGCGAGTTCGTCTGCGCCCGACTCAGCGCACCCAGCGCCTTCGCGCCGTTCGCCGCCGCGGGCCTCACCCTCGGCACGCGGTCCTGCGCCCTCGCCAGCGACACCGCGAGCGCCGACCCGTGACCCGCCGACCCGATACGCGCCGACCTCTGGAGGGCCGGTCCGAACGGGGCTCCGGTTCGGTGCTCGCGGTCGCCCTGCTCGGCGGGCTGGTCACGCTGACCGCCGTGCTCCTGCCCGTGCTGGCGCTACTGCCGGCCCACCAATCCGTGCAGGGTGCCGCGGACGCTGCGGCGCTCGCCGCCGCCGACATCGCCTCCGGGCTCATGCCGGGGGTCCCCTGCGACACGGCGGCGCGGGCGGCCGCGCTGAACGGGGCCCGCCTGGCCGCCTGCACGGTCGACGGCCTGATCGCCACCGTGACGGTGTCCCGCACGGTGGGCGGGTTCCCCATCACGTCCAGGGCGCGAGCCGGCCCGGCGCCCTAGGCAGCTAGCTGGACGCCGGGGGAGCGTCGAAGAGCGCCTCGAGGTAGCGGTAGTCCACGGCAGAGGGCTGCTCGGGATGCTCGGTGGAAGCGAACTCCAGGCCGGCGGCTCGCGCATAGAGGTACCGCTTGCCGTGCGAGTCGGCGGGTATTTCGAGCCGCGGCCGGGGATCCCCGGACTCGAGAAACTCGGTGGTGACGGTCTTTCCTTCGAGGGGGCCGTCCGTCAGTTTCGCGGTGTACGTGCCCTGCGCTGCAGTAACCATGTCTCTATTGTGCGTCCGTGCCCCGCGGAGGCAACCCCCAATCCGCAAACAGACCCGGCCGCACGCGTGTCGGGCTGCCACGCAACACGGTCCGGGAAGATGTGCGCACATCCGTTTCTGCCCTTGCACTGCGCCGCAGGCGAGCTACCGTGGAGGGGATTCGGGGCGCTCTGGCGCCGTCACGGTCGGCGCGCACCCGATTCCTGTGTGTATGGTGTGGCTTGGTCGTTACACAGACCGTTACCTATAAAGAGGAGTCTGGTGCCAGGCACTAAGAAGCTGGTCATTGTCGAGTCGCCGACGAAGATGAAGTCGATCGCCGCCTATTTGGGCGACGGTTACGAGGTTTTGTCGTCGGTCGGACACATCCGAGACCTGATCGAGCCCAAGAATCTGCCGCCGGAGCTCAAGAAGGGCCCGCTCGGTAAGTTCTCCGTCGACGTCGACAACGGCTTCGAACCGTACTACGTGGTCTCCGACGCCAAGAAGAAAACAGTCAGCGACCTCAAGCGAGCTCTGAAGAACGCCGACGAACTCCTCCTCGCAACTGATGAGGACCGCGAAGGCGAGGCCATCGCGTGGCACCTGCTGCAGGTTCTGCAGCCCAAGGTTCCGGTCAAGCGGATGGTGTTCCACGAGATCACCAAGGACGCCATCATCGCGGCCACCAACAACACCCGCGACCTCGACACGGCCCTCGTCGACGCGCAGGAGACCCGGCGCATCCTCGACCGCATCTACGGCTACGAGATCTCGCCCGTGCTCTGGCGCAAGGTCGGCCCCGGCCTGTCCGCCGGCCGTGTGCAGTCCGCCGCCACCCGCCTCGTCGTCGACCGGGAACGCGAACGCCTCGCGTTCGTCTCCGCCGGCTACTGGGATCTGATCGCCCAGCTCGCCCCCGGCGCCTCCGCCGAAAACGGCTTCCAGGCCAAGCTCGTGCGCCTCGGCGGCGAACGCATCGCCACCGGTAGCGACTTCGACGACTCCGGCAAGCTCAAGCCCAAGGTCGTCGCGGCCACCCTCGACGAGGCATCCGCCCTCGCCCTGGCCGACGCCCTCAAGGTGCCCGGCGTGCCCATCACGGTCACCAAGGTCGCCTCCAAGCCCTACCGTCGCAGCCCCGCCGCGCCGTTCACCACCTCCACCCTGCAGCAGGAGGCGGCGCGGAAGCTCCGCTTCACCGCCCGGCAGACCATGAGCGTGGCCCAGTCGCTGTACGAAAACGGCTACATCACCTATATGCGAACCGACTCGCCGTCGCTGTCGCAGCAGGCGATCACCGCCGCCCGCAAGCAGGCCGCGTCGCTCTACGGCGCCGAGACCGTGCCCGCGAACCCGCGTCTGTACAAGGGCAAGAGCAAGAACGCGCAGGAGGCCCACGAGGCCATCCGCCCGTCCGGCGACACCTTCCGCACCCCGTCGTCGCTGTCCAGCAGCCTGCGTGGCAACGATTTCAAGCTCTACGACCTGATCTGGAAGCGCACCGTCGCCAGCCAGATGGCGGATGCGACCGGCTCGACCGCGTCGGTGACCATCGCCGCGGGTCCCACCGGCCAGGCTGCGCACCCCGCCGCCTCCGAAGCGCTCGCCGAATTCGCCGCCAGCGGCACCGTGATCACCTTCCGTGGCTTCATGCTCGCCTACGAGGAATCCAAGGACGAGGAGCGCAACGCGCCCACCGACCCCACCGAGTCGAAGCTGCCGCCGCTGGAAGAGGGCCAGACGCTGACCCTCGTCGAGGTGGAGGCCAAGGGCCACGAAACCTCCCCGGCCGCCCGGTACACCGAGGCCAGCCTGGTGAAGAAGCTCGAAGAGCTCGGCATCGGCCGCCCGTCCACCTACGCGTCGATCATCTCCACGATCACCGACCGCGGTTACGTCACCCCGCGCGGCCAGGCCCTGATCCCCAACTGGATCGCGTTCTCGGTCGTGCGCCTGCTCGAGGAATTCTTCTCCGACCTGGTGGAGTACGACTTCACCGCTGAGATGGAAGACGACCTCGACCGCATCGCCGGCGGCACCGCCGACCGGGTGGACTGGCTGACCAGCTTCTACTTCGGTTCCGAGAAGCACCGGGGCCTGCGCCAGGTGGTCGACAACCTCGGTGAGATCGACGCCCGCACGATCAACTCGATCCACATCGTCGATGACATCACCCTGCGCATCGGCAAGTACGGCCCCTACCTCGAGGTCGCCAACCCCACCGCCGACCCGGATGCCACCCCCCGCCGGGTGAACATCCCGCCGGACCTGGCGCCCGACGAACTCACCCCTGCCAAGGCCCGCGAGCTCGTGGATGCCCCGGTCGTCACCGACCGCGTCATCGGCGTGAACCCGGACAACGGCAAGGAGATCGTCGCCAAGGACGGCCGCTTCGGCCCGTACGTGACCGAGCTCGAGCCGCCGGCCGACACCGACGGCCCCGGCGAGTCCATCGACCCGCTCACCGGCGAGGTCACCTCGCTGGCCGACGCCGGTGCTCCGGCCGTCGCCGGCGCATCCGCTGCCGCGACCAAGCCCAAGCGCAAGGCCCCGGCCAAGAAGGCCGCCGCCGCGGTGAAGCCGCGCACGGCATCGCTGTTCAAGTCGATGGACCTGGCCACCGTCGACCTCGACACCGCGTTGGCGCTGCTGAACCTGCCGCGCGTGGTGGGTCTGGACCCCGAGACGCAGACCGAGATCCTCGCCCAGAACGGCAAGTTCGGCCCGTACCTCAAGAAGGGCGTCGACACCCGCTCGCTCACCAGCGAAGACCAGATCTTCGAGATCGACCTGGCCGGTGCCGTGGAACTGTACGCGCAGCCCAAGTACGGTGCCCGCCGTGCCTCCAGCGCGCTGAAGGACTTCGAAGAGCCCGACCCGGAAAGCGGCAAGGCCATCAAGATCAAGGACGGCCGATTCGGCGCCTACGTGACTGATGGCATCACCAACGCCACCATCCCCAAGGCCGAGAGCGTCGAAGAGGTCGACTACGAGCGTGCCGTGCAGCTGCTCGCCGATAAGCGCGCCAAGGGCCCGGTCGTCAAGCGAGGGGCCGCGAAGAAGGCTCCCGCGAAGAAGGCTCCGGCCAAGAAGCCCGCCGCCAAGAAGGCTCCGGCCAAGAAGGCCGGCGCCGTGACGAAGACCGCAGCCAAGCGGGCTCCGGCCAAGAAGACCGGCACCTCCACCGCCACCCCTGGCGTGCGCGCCGAGCGCACCCCGGAGCAGAAGGCCGCCACCGCCGCGAAGGCTGCGGCGACCCGTGCGGCCACCGCAGCCGCCAAGGCGGCCGCGCAGTCGTGACGGACGCCGTGACGCCCGGCCTGTTCATCACCCTCGAGGGTGGCGACGGGTCGGGCAAGAGCACCCAGGCGCGGCTGCTGGGGGAGTGGCTGCAGGAGCAGGGCCACACCGTCGTGCGCACCCGCGAACCCGGCGGAACCGAGGTGGGCGTCGAGATCCGCGAGATCGTGCTGCACCACCGCGGCGAGGTCTCCCCGCGCGCCGAAGCCCTGCTGTACGCCGCCGACCGTGCCCAGCACATCGCCACGAAGGTGCGCCCGGCGCTGGCCCGCGGCGAGATCGTGCTCCAGGACCGCTATCTCGACTCCTCCGTCGCCTACCAGGGTGCCGGCCGGGTGCTCGGCGGCCCCGAGGTGCGCGACCTCTCGCTCTGGGCCGTCGAGGGTCTGCTGCCGCACCTCACCTTGCTGCTGGATCTGGACGAGACCGCCGCCCGCGGTCGCCTCGACGCCGCCGACAAGGTCTTCGACCGGCTCGAGGCCGAGAAGGGCGAGTTCCACGCCCGCGTGCGCGCCGCCTTCCTCGACCTGGCCGCCGCCGAGCCCGACCGTTTCCTGGTGTTGGATGCGTCGCTGCCGGTCGACGAGCTCGCCGCGCTCATCCGCACCCGCGTCGCCGCGCTGCTCTAACCCGCGACTTGCCGCGAAACACCCCTTCGTTTGCCGGGAAAGGGCACATTGCGGCACCTCGGGAGGATCAGCAGCCGCGACTTGCGTGAGAAGTCCCTTTCGGTGGCGCTCAGAGGGCACTTTGCGGCGATTCGGCGGATGCGCTGAGTCGCGAGATGACAGTTGAGGCCGCCTGGCGGGCAGTCAGGGGGCCGCAAGTGGCAACTCGACGGGGCGGGGCATCCGCACCCGGCTGTCACCGGCGGCAGGTACCCTTGTCCAATGGCAGTGTGGGACGACCTGACGGGTCAAGCAGATGCGATCGCCATCTTCCGTGCCGCCGCCGAGCGCCCGGGAGCGGTCGCCACCCTGGAGCGCCCCGACACTGACACGGGCACTGGCACGGATGCCGCCGCCAGCACGACCGCCGGCGCCCCGAGCACCTCCTCGTCGATGACCCACGCCTGGCTGATCACCGGCCCGCCCGGCTCCGGTCGCTCCAACCTCGCGTTCGCGTTCGCGACCGCACTGCTGAGCCCCGGCACGCCGCAGGGCGACGAATCCACCCAGAAGCTCGTCGACGCCCGCACCCACCCCGACCTCACCGTGCTCAGCACCGAGGGCGTCATCATCAAGATGGACTCCGTCAAGGAGACCGTGGCCCGGTCGCAGTACTCCCCGTCGGTGGGCCGCTACCGCGTCGTGGTCGTCGAGGACGCCGACCGCATGGTGGAGCGCACCTCCAACGTGCTGCTTAAGGCGCTCGAGGAGCCGCCGGAGCGCACCGTGTGGATCCTCTGCGCCCCCAGCGAGGCCGACCTGCTGCCCACGATCCGCTCCCGGGTGCGCACCGTGCGCCTGCGGGTGCCGAGCATCGACGCGGTCGCCGAGCTGCTCATCCGTCGCACCGGCGTGGAGCCGGCCGTCGCCGAACGGGCCGCCCGTGAGGCGCAGAGCCACATCGGCATGGCCCTGCGGCTGGCCACCAACGCCGAGGCACGCGCCCGCCGTGAGGAAACCCTCCGCGCCGCGCTCGGCCTCACCGGGGTGTCCACCGCGGTGAACGCCGCCGCCCGGCTGCTCGCCATCGCCGGCGACGACGCCAAGGCGATCACCATCGAGCGGGATGCCGCCGAACGCGAGGGCGTGCTGCGCTCGCTCGGTGTGGAACCGGGCCAATCGGTGCCGCCGGCGCTCCGCAGCCAGATCAAGAACCTCGAAGACGACCAGAAGCGCCGCGCCACCCGGAGCCTGCGCGACGGCATCGACCGCATCCTCGTCGACCTCACCTCGCTCTACCGCGACGTGATGATGATGCAGCTGGGCCGGGACAGCACCATCATCAACCTCGAGCTGTTGCCCGAGCTGCGCCGCGCCGCCGCGGCCTGCCCGCCGGCGCGAACGGTGGCGACGATGGATGCGATTGCCCTGGCCAGACAGAGAATTGAAGCGAACGTGGCACCGGCGCTGGCCCTCGAGGCCATGCTGGTTTCGATGATCCGACGGTGACGGCGCGCGCGCCGGCCGACGATGCACCAGAGAAGAGGAACTTAGTGACCAAGCGCTCTCGCGTATTCACGACCATGGCGGCCGCGGTGGCAGTGACGCTCGGCCTGACCGGCTGCGTGCCGTGGTTCATGCCCCAGCCCGCGCCGTCCACCTCCACGCCCACCGGCGAAAAGGTCGATGCTCCGCTTGATTCGTTCTACAGCCAGGTGCTGGCCTGGTCCGACTGCGACAACGGCATGCAGTGCACCACCGTGTCGACCCCGCTGGACTGGGACGACCCGGCGGCCGGCTCGGTCGACCTGGCCCTGGTGCGCCAGCCCGCCACCGGCGACCGGCTCGGGTCGCTGCTGGTCAACCCCGGCGGCCCCGGCGGCTCCGGCTACGACTTCGTCAAGACATCCGTCGACTACGCCACCGACGCAGCCCTGCAGGAACGCTATGACATCGTCGGGTTCGACCCGCGCGGGGTCGGCAAGTCCTCGGCCGTGGCCTGCTACGAACCCGCCCAGATGGACGAGTACCTCTACGGGATCGCCGACGCCGAACGCGGCAGCGACGCCTGGATCCAGGAACTGGAAACCAGCGCAACCGACTTCGCCACCGCCTGCACCGACAAGACCGGTGCCCTGCTCGGCGAGGTCGACACCCAGAGCGCCGCCCGCGACCTCGACCTGATGCGCGCCGTGCTCGGCGACACCCAGCTCAACTACCTGGGCTTCTCCTACGGCACCTTCCTGGGCGCCACCTACGCCGAGCTGTACCCCGACAAGGTCGGCCGGCTGGTGCTCGACGGCGCCCTCGATCCGTCCACCAGCAACTTCGAGGTGACCAGCACCCAGGCGCTGGGCTTCGAGAACGCGCTGCGCGCCTACCTCACCGACTGCCTGGCCGGTTCGGACTGCCCGTTCGACGGCACCGTCGACGACGCCATGGCCACCATCTCGGCACTGCTGGCGTCGGTGGATGCCAGCCCGATCACCGCCACCGACGGCCGCCAGCTCGGCGCGAACGCGTTGCTCACCGCGATCATCTACCCGCTCTACCAGGCGACCGCGTGGCCCAACCTCAGCGATATGTTCGAGAGCGTGCTGCGGGGCAGCGCCGACGGCGCCATGCAGTTCGCCGACGGGTACAACGGCCGCAACGCCGACGGCAGCTACCTCGACAACTCCACCGAGGCGTTCATGGCCATCAACTGCGTGGACTACTCCTACAACGACGACCCCGCCGCCATGCGCGCCGAAGCCGCCCAGATCGAGCAGATCGCCCCCACCATCGGCAAGTACATGGCCTACGGCGACATTTCCTGCGCCAACTGGCCGTACGCCTTCACCGGCGAACGCCAGGAGATCCACGCCACCGGCGCCGCCCCGATCCTCGTCGTGGGCACCACGAATGACCCGGCCACCCCGTACGTTTGGGCGCAGAACCTGGCCGCACAGCTCGACAGCGGCCAGCTCGTCACCTATGAGGGCGAGGGACACACCGCGTACAACAAGTCCAACTCGTGCGTCAACGACGCCGTCGACAAGTACCTCATCGACGGCACCGTGCCCGCGGCCGACCCGATGTGTTGAGCCATGGCCGCTGCACCTGACGAACTGGGCCTGCGCGAGCGGAAACGTCTGGCCACCCGCCGGGAAATCCAGCGTGCCGTGCTCACCCTGTGTGCCCAGCGGAGCATCGACAAGGTGACCATCGACGAGATCAGCCGGGTGGCTGAGATCTCGCCGCGCACCTTCTTCAACTACTTCGCCTCCAAGGATTCCGCCCTGGTCGGCGACGAGTTGGAGCTGGCCTGCGACGCCGACATCGAGCGGTTCGTCACCGGGGGAGCCGACGCAGACGTCATGACCGACCTGGCCACCCTGATCGGCCGGAGCCTGCAGAACACCGACGGCGACCGCGAGATCCACGAACTGCGTCGCGCGGTGATGAAAGACAACAGCCACCTGTTCACCATGCGGATGGCCACCCTGCGCAACTTCGAAGCCGGCCTGCAGCAGATCGTGGAGCGTCGGCTCCTTACCGATGATCCGCACCTCGGCCAGGACCCCGGGGCCCTCAGCCAGCGGGCGCTGCTTCTCACCTTGATCGCCATGGCGGCCACCCGGCATGCCTGGCGGTGCTGGGCCGAAGCGGATGATCGCACCCCGTTGTCGGCCTGGGTCGCCAAATCCTTCCGCGAGCTGTACACCGTGACCTCCCCGACCGACTAAGCTTGGATGCTGTGTCACCGAGCGTCTTTCGCAAGGAAGTATTCGGTCTCACGCCGCCTTAGCTCAGTTGGTAGAGCGATTCACTCGTAATGAATAGGTCATCAGTTCGATTCTGATAGGCGGCCCCACCAAGGATCGGAGCCCCACGGCTGCGGTCCTTTTCTCGTTGCCGCGCGGCATCCGGTCTGCCCCGCCCCTGGCCGAGCTTGGCCGGCCAGGGTTCGAGGGCCGCGATAGGGTCGAGGCGTGGCTGACTGGACCGAACACGTGATCTGGTGGCACGTGTACCCGCTGGGTTTCGCAGGCGCCGACACCACCGGGGCGGATCGCACCCCCACGCACCGGCTGCGGACGATCGAATCGTGGCTGGACTACTTGCTCGACCTCGGCGCCAACGGGCTGGCCCTCGGCCCCGTCTTCACGTCGGGCACCCACGGTTACGACACCACCGACTACTTCCAGGTGGACCCGCGGCTCGGTGACACCGCCGACCTCGAACACCTCATCGCGGAATGCCGTCGGCGCGGCATCCGGGTGATGCTCGACGGCGTCTTCAACCACGTGGGTCGCCAGTTTGCCCCGCTCGTCGCCGCCCTGGCCGACCCGGCCGCGCCCGAGAACGCCCTGTTCCGTCGCAGCGAGGCCGGTGACCTGGTGGCCTTCGAGGGGCACGACGCCCTAGTCACGCTCAACCACGACAACCCGTCCGTCGCCGACCTGGTCGCCGATGTGATGACCTACTGGCTCGACCGCGGCATCGACGCCTGGCGGCTCGACGCGGCCTATGCGATGCCCGCAGAGTTCTGGGCGGGCGTGCTGCCGCGGGTGCGCGAGCGGCACCCCGAGGTGTACGTGATGGGCGAGGTGCTGCACGGCGACTATGCCGGCTTCGTCGGCGCATCCGGTGTCGATAGCGTCACCCAATACGAACTCTGGCAGGCCATCTGGCACGCGATCGACGAGCGCAATTTCTTCGAACTGGACTGGGCGCTCACCCGGCACACGGCGTTCCTCGATGTCTTCGTGCCGTACACCTTCGTGGGCAACCACGACGTGACCCGGCTGGCCAGCCAGATTTCCGACGAGCGCCACCACCCGCACGCCCTGGTGCTGCTGCTCACCCTGGGTGGCACCCCGGCGATCTACTACGGCGACGAACGCGGGTTGCGCGCGGTGAAGGAGCAACGGGCCGGCGGCGACGACGCCATCCGCCCCGCCTACCCGGCAAGCCCGGCCGACCTGGATCCGGCCGGTGCGGCGACCTTCGTGCTGCACCAGGAGCTGATCGGGCTGCGCCGGCGGCACCCGTGGCTGCACACTGCCACGAGCCGGCCGCTCACGCTGACCAACACCGGCTACGTGATCGAGGTGACCGACGGCAGCCACCGCCTGGTCGTCGCTCTCAACCTCGGCGACGAGACCCTGCCGGTCGACACGGATGCCGGCCAGCGGCTGGCCGGCTCGGCCACGGCTCGCCCCGGCGGTTTCACCGTGCCGCCCCACGGTTGGGCCGTCTTCGGCTGACACCGCCGCTGCGTTCCCCGAACGCGCGACAGGTCTCGCGGCGTGCGATATTGCTCGTGGCTCGCGTTATTGCAGTGCATTTCGCACGCCACGAGCACTAACCCGCGCCGCGAGCACTAACCCGCGCCGCGAGCATCCGCCGGGCCGCTCGCACGGGCCCCGGCCGACATGGTTGACTCAGGTATGGCTGAAACAGGGCGCGAACGGGTCGAAACGGATGCGCGGGCGCGCGGACTCCAGATCGACATCGTCGAGCGCCCCGCCGCCGACAGCCTCCAGAGCGCGGCCCGGCTGCTGGGGCTCGATCCGGCCGGCATCGTCAAGTCCCTCGTCGTGAAACGGCACGACGGCGACTACATCTTCGTGCTCGTGCCCGGCGACCGGCAGATCAGCTGGGCCAAGCTGCGCGCCCTGGTGGGCGTGAACAAGTTGTCACTGCCGCACGAAGACCTCGCCCTGGCCGCCACCGGCTACGCCCGCGGCACCATCACGCCCCTGGGCAGCAGCACCGCCTGGCCGGTCTTCGCCGATGAGCGGATGCGCGGAACCCGCGTGGCCATGGGTGCGGGGGAGCACGGCTACTCCGCGTTCGTCGACGCCGACAAGCTGATCATTGCGTACGGCGCGACGGTCGCTGACATCACCGACGAGATCAAGCCGCGCTCCTAGGCGAGTGTTCGTGACTCGCGAACTGTGAGAAAAGCACCTTCCCGCGGCCGTGACCGGTGCTTTTCTCACAGCTCGCGGGGATGCTCTCGCCTCCGTCTCGCCGGTCGAGCGCGCGACGGCTTCTAAACTGGGGGCATGGCAGACGAGCGCACCCCGACGAATCCGCCCGTCAAGGGACGCCGCCGGCACCTGCTCCTGCTCGCCGCACTGCTCGTGATCGTGATCGGCGGTATCGCCGCGGTGGTGGCCGCCGTGGTCGGCTCGGGCGCCGCATCCACCGCGTCACTGCTGCCCACCCTGCCACCGGCAACGCCGGCGCCCACCGCATCGGCAACGCCCACCGCATCCTCAGTGCCCACGGACGCGCCGACCCCGACGACGACGGCGACCGAGCCGGATGTCGCCGTGTTCCTCGGCGACTCCTACACGCAGGGCTGGGGCGCGTCGGAGCCGATCGTCAAGTGGACGACCCTCGTGGCCTACGACGCCGGGTGGACCGAGGTCAATGAGGGCCAGGGCGGCACCGGCTACGTCACCACGGCCGGGGTCGCCAGCTGCGGCCAGGCCGACTGCCCCGCCTACCCGGACCGGGTGGCCGGCATCGTTGCCGCCGCCCCCGACGTCGTCGTGATCGCCGGCGGTCAGAACGACCGCTGGGCGCTCGCCACGGACCCCGCATTGGTGCAGGCCGCCGTCGACAGAACGTTCAGCCTGCTCCGGGAGGGCCTGCCGAACGCCCGGCTCATCGCGGTGGGACCGTCGACCGCCGAACCGGCCACGACCATGATCACCGATCTGGATGGCTGGGTGCGGGCCGCCGCGGACCGGGTCGGTGCCGAATACGTGAGTCTGCTCGACCCCGTCGTCATTCAGGGCGCCATGGTGGCGTCCGACGGGGTGCACGTCAACGACGCCGGCCACCGGGCGATCGCGGACCGGGTACTGGCCACGGTGCGGAACCGCACCGGCTGACGGCGCCGCGCCCAGGCGCCGGCTAGTTCGGCAGACGCCGGTCCTTGACCAGCAGCACCACGAACACGTAGGCGCCCACCAGCTGCCAGAGCGCCCGGAACACCAGGTCGGTCGGGGAGTTGCGCACCGCGAACTCGGGCTGGATGGCCGGCCGTGGCGGCTGGATCGGTAGCGGGGTGTCGAAGCGGGGCGCGTCCCGCCGTGGCGGGGTGACGATGCGAGGCACGGTCCGCTGTTGCGGGATCGTGCGCCGGGCCAGAAGCAGATTCTCGCTCACAGGCGTCAGCGTACGCGGCCCCGGTGACGGCCCGGCAAACGTCAGGTGACGGCTTACTCCGCGGGCTTGCCCGGACGCACGGCGGCGGTCTCGGCCACGTCGATGCGCTTCACGCCGTCGGCGTTCTCCTCCACGGTCACGCGCTCCGCCGCATCCGCTTCACTGGCCTTGGGGGCGGTGGTCAGCTGGTCGTGGCGTTTTTCGTCGAAGGTCTTTTCACTCATGACCGGCACAATAACACGGCCATCTGGTGTGCCCCCGAGTTCAGTCGCTAGGCTCAAAGCATGACTGATGCACTTCGCTGGGGAATCCTGGCCACGGGCGGAATCGCCCACCAATTCGCCGGCGATCTCGTGAAGAACGGGTTCACCGTGCAGGCGGTCGGGTCCCGCAGCCAGGCGTCGGCGGATGCCTTCGCCGCCGAATTCGGCATCCCCAACGCTCACCCCAGCTACGAGGCCCTCGTGTCCGACCCCGAGGTCGACATCATCTACGTGTCGACCCCGCACCCCTTCCACGCGGCCAACGCCACCCTGGCGCTCGAGGCCGGCAAGCACGTGCTCATCGAGAAGCCGATCACCCTCAACGCCGCCGAGGCGCGTGCGGTGGTGGCGCTGGCCGAGAGCAAGAAGCTGCTCGTGCTCGAGGCCATGTGGACCCGGTTCCTGCCGCACATGGCGCGCATCCGCGAGATTCTCGCCGCCGGCACCCTCGGCGACGTGCACTCGCTCATCGCCGACCACACCCAGGACCTGCCCGACGACCCCACCCACCGCATCAACTCGCTGGCGTTGGGCGGCGGCGCGCTGCTCGACCTCGGCATCTACCCGGTGTCGTTCGCGTCGGCGCTGTTCGGCCCGCCCGAAACCATCCTCGCGTCGGCGACCTTCAAAGACACCGGGGTGGATGCCCAGGTCGCCACGATCTTCCGCTACCCGGGCGGCCAGATCGCGTCGCTGCTCTCCGCGAGTGACACCAAGGGGCCCAACACCGCCAGCATCCTCGGCACCGAGGGGCGCATCGACATCGACGAGGTCTGGTACTCGCCCACATCGTTCCGGGTCTACAACGGTGCCAACGAGGTCGTCGAGGCCTACGAGACGCCCGCGATCGTGGGCCGGGGCATGCACTTCCAGGCCGCAGAGGCCGAACGGCTCGTTGCGGCCGGCCTGCTCACCAGCGACCTGCTCACCGCGACCGAATCCGTGCAGATCATGGAGACCCTCGACGCCATCCGCGCGCAAATCGGCCTGGTCTACATCGGCGACTAGGGCGCATACGCTCGCCCGCTCGCGGGTGGCCGCGCGGCGCCGTCGCGGCACACCTTCTTCGTCGTGGCACGTGTTGTTCCCGGCGGCACAGGTTAGAACCTGTGCCGCCGGAACCAACCTGTGCCGCGGGAGCCGACCTGTGCCGCGGGACACACCGGATGCCGCGGACCGTGCGCCCTCTGACCGGGTTCCCACCCTCGCTCGGTAACATGCGTTGGTGGATACACCAGACCCGACCGTGCCTGAGCAGGGTGAACCCTCGGCCGAGGCGACGCCGCCGACCGAGCAACTCGGCGCACACAAAACCGAGGCTAGCCAGCCGACCGAGCGGCTCGGCGCCCTCCCGGGCGAGACGGATGCGGCGGCCCCCGCCACATCCACCGCCCCGGCCCCCGCCACCCCCGCCGCCACCACGCGGCTCCGCCTGATCGTCGCCGCGGCCGTGGCGTTCGTGCTGCTCGGCAGCGGCGCCGTGTGGGCGGGCACCGCCAGCGGCGGCAACGCCGAGCCGGTGCCCCTGGCCGCGCCAACCGCCTCCACAACACCGACCCCCACGCCCACCCCGACCACCCCGGAACTGCGGCCCGCCCCGGCCGTGGCCACCGTCGCCAGCCCGCTGCGCACCTGCTCGGTTGCCGACCTCGCCGCGGACTCCCGGCTGGGCGAGTTTCAGGCCCAGGTGGTCAACGCCGAGACCGGCGAGATCCTCTTCGACCGCGGCGGCAGCACCGCATCCCGCGCCGCCAGCGTGCTCAAGGTGCTCACCTCGGCCGCCGCGCTGAGCGTGCTCGGCCCGGACTACCGCGCCACCACCACCGTGGTGGCCGGCAGCGAACCCGGCCAGGTCGTGCTGGTCGGCGGCGGTGACCTCACCCTCTCGAGCACCCCCACCGGCGACGAATCGTTCTACGACGGCGCCGCGCACCTCGACGCCCTCGCCGAGCAGACCCGCGCCGCGATGGGCGGCACCGCGGTCACCTCGGTCGTGCTGGACTCCTCCTACTTCGGCGACCCGGGCTGGGAACCCAGCTGGGACCGCAAGGAGCAGACCGACGGCTACATGCCGCTGATCACGGCCCTGCAGGTGGACGGCGACCGTGACAACCCGTACAACAGCACCTCCGCCCGCAGCAACGACCCCGTCGCCAGGGCCGGGGCCGCATTCGCCGACGAGCTCGGCGGTGACGTGAGCGTGAGCGTTGGCACCGCCCCGGCCGGAGCCAGCCCGCTCGCGTCGGTGCAGTCCCAGCCGGTGTCCACCCTGATCCAGCAGTCGCTGATCGTCTCCGACAATGCCATCGCCGAGATGCTCGGCCGCCTGGTGGCCGTCGAGGGCGGCGCCGGCAACACCTTCGGCGCCATCCAGCCCGCCGTGCTCGCCGGTCTGGCCGAATACGGCATCGACACCACCGGCATCCGCATCACCGACGGCTCCGGCCTCTCCGACAACAACGCCGTGCCACCGGCCTACCTCACCAAGCTGTTCCAGAAGATCAACGCCCGCGAGGGCAGCCTCGGCGTGATCTTCGACGGACTGCCTGTTGCCGGCGGCAGCTCGGGCTCGCTCTCCTACAGCGACCGGTTCAGCGGCAGCAACGCGGATGCCGACGGCGCCGTGTTCGCCAAGACCGGCTGGATCGACACCGGCTACACCCTCTCCGGCATCATCAACGCCGTCGACGGCAGCACCCTCACCTTCGCCGTATACGCGCTGGGTGATGTGGGTGATAATGCGAAGCAGGCGATCGACACCATCACGACGGGGTTCTTCCGCTGCGGGAACAACCTCTCGAACAACTGATCCTCAACTGACAGGAGTGCCTCCGTGACCCGCGCACTGATCATCATCGACGTTCAGAACGACTTCACCGAGGGCGGCGCCCTGGCGGTCGAGGGCGGGGCCGCTGTGGCCGGGGCGATCAGCGCCCTGCTGGCGGCGCATCCGCAGGCCTACGAGCACATCTTCGCGTCCCGCGATTGGCACGACGCCGAGGGCGGCAACAACGGCCACTTCGCGGTGGATGCCGAGCCCGATTTTGTCGACACCTGGCCGGTGCACTGCGTGGCCGACACCGTCGGCGCCGAATATCACCCGGCGCTGGTGATGCCGGAGTCGACGGTGCACATCCGCAAGGGCCAGGGTCAGCCCGGCTACTCGATCTTCGACGGCATCGACGGGGACGGCACCAAGTTCGGTGAGCTGCTCATCGCCGCGGGTGTCACGGATGTCGACGTGGTCGGCCTGGCCACCGACTACTGCGTGCGCGCGTCGGGGCTCGACGCCCTCGAGCACGGCCAGCACGTGCGGGTGTTCACCGACCTCGTCGCGGGCGTCGCGCCGGGCTCCAGCGAGCAGGCGCTGGCCGAACTCGCCCACGCCGGCGCGGTGCTGGCCACCTCGGAACTCGTCGAGCAGGTCTGACTCGCGGGCGCATCCGAGCAACTGGATGCGCAGCCGCCGAGTTCGGAAAATTTTCTGAGGCAGGTGCATCCGAACCGGGGTGTCTTCCGGAAGTAACGGGTAACGGGAAACCGACAGGTTCCCGCTCTCGTATTACTGACTGGAGGAAACCATGCGCAAGACCCTTGCCGTCGGCGTCGCAGCCGGCGCCCTTGTCGCCCTGGCGGGAATCGCCCCGGCGAACGCCGCAACCGACGTCGCCCAGCTCTCCGTGCTGCACGCGGTACCGGGCCTCACCGTCGACGTGTACGTGAACGGCGACCTGACCCTCGACAACTTCGAACCCGGCGACCTCGCCGGCCCGCTCGAGCTGCCCGCCGGCACCTACACCGTGGCGATCACGGCGTCGGATGCCGCCGACGCGAGCTCGCCGGCCATCGGCCCGGTCGACCTGCCGTTGGAGGCGGGCAAGAACTACACCGCCGCCGCACACCTTGACGCGGCCGGGGCGCCCACCGCGACCCTGTTCACCAACGACATCAGCACCGTCGGCGCCGGCGAGGGCCGGCTCACGGTTCGCCACGTCGCCGCGGCGCCCGCCGTGGACATCCTCGCGGGCGGCACCGCCGTGATCACCAACCTGAGCAACCCCGACGAGTCGCTGCTCACCCTGCCGGCCGGCACGGTGTCGGCGTCCGTGGCCGCCACCGGAACCACCGACCCGGTGATCGGCCCGGCCGACGTGAACGTGGCCGAGGGCACGAACACCATCGTGTACGCCTGGGGCAGCCTGACCGACAGCAACCTGGCGCTCGCCGTGCAGACCGTCGGCGGCCTGCACTCCAACCCCGACGGCATCCCGGCCGGCAGCGCGGGCCTGGTGGCCACGAACCAGCCGGCTGACAGCGCCGGCTGGTGGTTCGGCGGCGCAGCACTCGCCCTGGTGCTGGGCATCAGCGCGGCGGCGGTCTACGGAACCCGGCGCGCCGAGGCACGGCGCTAACGGGCCGCCGAGAAGGATGGTGCGGGTCATGGTGAGCCTGTTCGGGTGGCCCACCGTGACCCGCGCCGCGCGAACGGAGCGGCTCCGGCCGGCACAGCACCGGCCGCAGCACCGGCGGGCTGGGCTGCTCGGCCCGGTCCTGGCGGGCGCGCTGATGCTGGGCCTGCTCAGCGGATGCGCGGCCCCGCTCTCCACCACCGGCGGCACTGATCCTGCCGCCGGTGGATTCACCGGCCCGGCGTCAACGGCGGCGCCGGCCCGGGTGCCGTCCCCAGCCCCGGTCCCACCGGCCGCGGTGCCGGCCGTGCCCCGCCAATCGGCGTCGCTCGCGGCGCTGCCGGGTCCGGTCAGCACCCCGGTGCGGGTGCGGGCGGCATCGATCGGCATCGACATGCCGATCGAGGCGGTGGGCCTGGCCGACGGATCGGCGATGGCCCTGCCGTCGAACCCCGCGGTCGCCGCCTGGTACCGCTACGGCGCCGGCCCCGACAGCCCGGCCGGTGCCACCGTCGTCGCCGCGCACGTGGATTCCCTGGCCTACGACATCGGTCCGTTCGCCCAGCTGGCCGACGCCCCGGTCGGCACCGAAATCGTGCTGGACACCGCCGACGGCGCCGCGCACCGGTACACCATCGCATCCGTCGACAGCGTCGAGAAGCCCTCGGTGCCGTGGGCGAGTGTGTTCGACCGGACGGGACAACCGCGGCTCATCCTAGTCACCTGCGGCGGCGAGTTCGACTACGAGGCCCGCCGGTACCTGTCGAACGTAATCGTGACGGCGGTGCCCGCGCCATGAGCGCCACCGGGATCCCGTGCCGACCGCGACCCGAACGGGGTGTGCGCGGATCGGCCGGGCGTGGTTATGCTGGTCGCACTTGCGGGCCGGCTCGGTCGGGTCGTGAGTGCTGAAATGGACACCCGCACAACGCGGTACCGATCCCGGAGGCAGCACGTCCACGTGAGCGCACCCTATGCGAACAGCACCGACGATGAGCGTGACCAGTCCAACCTGGTCGCCGGCTTTCGCGCGGGCGACGAACGCGCCCTCGCCGAGGCCTACGCCCGCTGGTCGTCGCTGGTGTACACCCTGGCGGTGCGCTCGCTTGGCGACACCGGCGAGGCCGAAGACGTCACCCAGAAGGTATTCATCGCCGCCTGGCGCGGCCGGACCGGGTTCGACGAGAACCGGGCGGCACTGCCCGCCTGGATCGTGGGCATCGCCCGGCACGCCATCGCCGACGCCCACGAGGCCCGTGCCAGGAGGCGGCGCCTCGAACAGTCCCTCGTGGACGAGGCCGACCTCTACACCGTCGACGAGTCCGCCGATGTGGCCGAACGGCTGCTGATCGGCGAGGAGCTCAACCGCCTCGAGCCGGTGCCGCAACGCGTGATGCGACTCGCGTTCTACGAGGACCTCACCCACGTGCAGATCGCCGATAGCCTCGGATTGCCGCTCGGCACCGTGAAGAGTCACATCCGCCGCAGCCTCACCCGCTTGCGCACCCGATTGGAGGCGAACGATGACGCATCTTGACCGCGACACGCTCGCCCTCGTCGCGCTCGCCGAGCTCGAGCTCAGCCCGGCCGAACTCGAGCACCTGGCCGCGTGCCCGGGCTGCACCGGTGAGCTGGATGCGCTGCGCCGCACCGTGCTGATCGGCCGCAGCGCCGGCAGCGTCGACCTGGTCACACCGGCGGATGCGGTGTGGGGCCGCATCCACTCGGCCCTCGGCCTCTCCGACGCGGTGGCCGCGCCGCCGCGACTGGCGGAGGCGGACCTGGCCGGCGGCGACGCCACCGGTGGGGACCTCGCCGGGACGGCGGCCCCTGCCGACGGAGCGGCCGCGCCGACCGGCGGCCCCGACCCCGCCGCCGATGGACCCGTTTCAGAGCCGGCAGCCGTCGTGCCGTTGTTTCGCCGCCGCCGGGTCTGGTTACCGGTGGCGGCCGCGGCCTGCGCGGTCGGCGTGGTGGGCGGCATCGCCGGCGGAGCCTGGTGGCAGTCGACGCGCGCCCCGGCGCCGGAGACGGTGATCGCCCAGGCGCAGCTGGATGCACTGCCCGGCTGGACGGCCAGCGGCAGCGCCCTGGTGGAGGAGTCCGCGGACGGCCGCCGTGAAGTGGTGGTGGACCTGGCCGACGACGCCGGCGCCGACGGGCTGCGCGAGGTGTGGCTGCTCACCGCCGACGCCACCGGGCTGGTCAGTGTGGGGCTGCTCGACGGGTCCTCCGGCCGGTTCAGCATCCCGGCGGGTGTGGACCTGGCCGAGTTCCCGGTGGTGGATGTCTCGGCCGAACCCGCCGATGGTAACCCGGCCCACTCGGGCGACTCGATCGTGCGCGGTACCCTCAGCGGCCTGTAACCCGCCCCGGCGACGCGAGATGCTCCGGTGCGGACGACCTGCCCCGGCACACCGGGGCATTTGGTCCGCTTAGGGGCAACTCGCGGAGGCCGGCGCGGGCGGCACCCGAGCGGGGGATTGTGACCCGCCCGACGCGAGGATCAGGATGGCAGCATGACGCACCACCCCGCATCCGTTCGTCCCGCCGAGCCCGGCACCGACCGGGCCCACCCTCGCCGGCCGTGGTGGCTCGCCCTGCTGATCGTCGGCTGGTTCAACCTGGTGTCGGCGCTGGGCGGCGGGATCGGACTGGTCGTCGCGAACGGGATGGGAATGCCGCGCAGCTGGCTGGCGGGCACCCCGTTCGACTCCTTCGTGATCCCCGGGCTCATCCTGCTGCTGATCGTCGGCGGCACCCAGGCGCTGGCCGTGCTGGGGCAGCACCGGCGGCAGCCGTGGTTCTTGGCGGCGGCCGGCGTCGCCGGGTTCGGCATGGTCATCTGGGTCTACGTGGAGGTCGCGCTGCTGCCGGTCTACTCCTTCCTGCACACCCTGTACTTCACGACCGGGATGCTGCAGCTGGTCTTCCTCGTGCTCTGCCTAGGCATCCTGCCGGCCGGCCGGGCAACTCGCGTGCGGAAATAGGGCAGGCCCAACTCAACCCGGACGCTCCGGCGGCACGCGGGTAGGTTTGAGGTTGACGACTTCACGGGAGGCATTTGTGGCGCACGTAACCGAAGCTGAGCTGCTCCAGCACGTACCCAACGAGCTGTACATCAACGGGCAGTGGGTGCCCGCCGCCGACGGGAGCACCCTCACCGTGCACGACCCGTCCACGGGCAAGGTGATCAAGACCATCGCCGACGCCGGAGTCGCCGACGGCCTCGCCGCCCTTGACGCCGCCGTCGACGCCCAGGACGCCTGGGCAGCCACCCCGCCGCGGGTGCGCGGCGAGGTGCTGCGCCGCAGCTTCGAACTGCTGCAGGAGCGTAAGCATGAGTTCGCGCTGCTGATGACGCTCGAGATGGGCAAACCGCTCGCCGAGGCCTACGGCGAGGTCGCCTACGGCGGCGAGTTCCTGCGCTGGTTCAGCGAGGAGGCCGTGCGCATCACCGGCCGGTACGGCACCAACCCCGAGGGCACCGGCCGCATGATCGTGTCGCAGCACCCGGTCGGACCCAGTTTCCTGATCACCCCGTGGAACTTCCCGCTGGCGATGGCCACCCGCAAGATCGCGCCGGCGCTCGCCGCGGGGTGCACCGTCGTGATCAAACCCGCCGAGCTGACCCCGCTCACCACGCTGTACCTGGTCAAGCTGTTCGAGGAGGTCGGCCTGCCCGCCGGCGTCGTCAACGTGCTGACCACCTCCACCTCGGCGGCAGTGTCCGGGCCGATCATCGCCGACCCGCGGCTGCGGAAGCTCAGCTTCACCGGCTCCACCGGCGTCGGCCAGAAACTCATCCAGCAGTCCGCGCAGAACGTGCTGCGCACCTCGATGGAGCTCGGCGGCAACGCCCCGTTCCTGGTGTTCGAGGACGCCGACATGGACCGTGCCGTCGAAGGCGCCCTGGCCGCGAAGTTCCGCAACGTGGGCCAGGCCTGCACCGCCGCCAACCGGTTCATCGTGCACCGCGACGTGGCCGACGAGTTCGCCCGCCGGGTCACCGAGGCCGTCTCCGAATTCACCGTGGGCCGCGGCACCGAAACCGGCGTCAAGATCGGCCCGCTGATCAATGCGGATGCCGTGACCAAGGCTGACACCCTCGTGCAGGACGCCCTCGGCCGCGGCGCGAAGCTGCTCACCGGCGGCCGAGCCCTGGACCGGGCGGGCACGTTCTACCAGCCCACCGTGATCAGCGGCGTGAAGCCGGGCAGCGCCATCCTGCGCGAAGAGATCTTCGGCCCGGTGCTGTCGATCGTGCCGTTCGACGACGAGGACGACGCCGTGCGCATCGCCAACGACACCGAGTACGGGCTGGTCAGCTATGTGTTCACCCAGGATCTCGCCCGCGGGCAGCGGATGATCGAGAAGCTGCAGACCGGCATGATGGGGCTGAACATGGGTGTGGTCTCCAACGCCGCCGCCCCGTTCGGCGGGGTCAAGCAGTCCGGCCTCGGCCGCGAGGGCGGCTCGGAGGGCATCCACGAGTACCTCTCCACGAAGTACACCCTCACCCCCGACCCCTTCGCCGACTACGACTAGGAGCATCTCGCGAAAGCGGTGAAACGGTCACCTCAGCGCGCTGAGGCAACCACATGACCGCTTTCGCGGACGTTTTCGGGCGGCAATGTGCGTCGGTAGGCTTTTCGGGTGCCCGTAATTGAGATCCGTGACCTGAGCGACCCCCGGTTGGCCGACTACACCCAGTCGACGGATGTGGCGCTCAAGAAGGCGCGCGACACCGAGCACGGCCTGTACATCGCCGAGTCCGCCCTGGTGCTCGAACGGGCGCTGCGGGCGGGGCACCGGCCGCGGTCGGTGCTCACCCTGGCGAACACCCTCGACGAGGCCCGGGCGCTCGTCGGCGACGAGGTGCCGGTGTTCGTGGGCGCGGGGGAGCTGCTCACCGAGCTCACCGGCTACGTGCTGCACCGCGGCCTGATCGCGGCGATGCACCGGCCCGCGCTGCCCGACCCGGCCGCCCTGCTGGCGGATGCCCGGCGCATCCTGATCCTCGAGAACGTCACCGACCCCACCAACGTGGGCGCCATCTTCCGCTCGGCCGGCGCGATCGGGGCCGACGCGATCCTGGTCACCCCGCGCTGCTCCGACCCGTTCTACCGCCGCGCCATCCGGGTGTCGATGGGCACCGTCCTGCAGGTGCCGTGGACCAGGGTGGGCGACTGGACCGGCACCCGGCGGCTGCTCGACGAGCACGGCTTCCACGTCGCCGCGCTGGCGCTGACCCCGGATGCGGTGAGCCTCCGCGATTTCCGCGGCGACCAGCACGCCCGTCTGGCGCTGCTCCTCGGCGCGGAGGGGGAGGGGCTCACGCCCCAGGCCCTGGCCGCGGCGGACTCCGTGGTGCAGATCCCGATGAAGCACGGCATCGATTCCCTTAATGTGGCGGCGGCCAGCGCGGTCGCGATGTGGGCACTTTCCAGCTGACTGTCGTGGAACTCCGAGGCCGGCGTCATCTGTTGTTTACACAGGGCCGTTCTCTGGAACATGTTCGAAACAAAGAGTTGCTGAGGGTGTAACAGAGCCCTGTCAATGTGTCTTCTACCCGACGCGACTCCTGCGTCCGTGCAGAGAGGTTTTTCACGATGGATCAAGGTAATACTGCTTTCATACTGATTTCCGCAGCGCTCGTCCTGTTGATGACTCCGGGACTGGCGTTCTTCTACGGCGGACTGGTCAAGGCCAAGAGCGTCATCAGCATGATGATGATGAGCTTCGGCGCACTCGGGCTGATCGGTGTGCTCTGGGTGATCTACGGCTACGCGATCGCGTTCCCGGGATCCGAAGGCACCGTGGCGCCGTGGGCGATCGACTGGTCCAACATCGGCCTGACCGCCGCCCTCGAGGTCCCCGAAGGCGCCGCTTACCCGCCGCTCGCCTTCGTCGCCTTCCAGGCCACCTTCGCCATCATCACCGTCGCGCTGATCTCCGGCGCGATCGCCGACCGCGCGAAGTTCGGCTCCTGGATGATCTTCGCCGGTATCTGGGCGACCGTCGTCTACTTCCCGGTCGCCAGTTGGGTCTTCAACTTCGGCCTGGCCGAGGATGGCAGCTTCGCTTACGGCGGCTGGATCACCCACGGCCTGCAGGACGTCTTCGGCCTCGGTGCGATCGACTTCGCCGGTGGAACCGCGGTGCACATCAACGCCGGTGCCGCCGCTCTGGCCCTCGCCCTGGTGCTCGGTAAGCGTGTCGGTTTCCAGAAGGGCGTCAACGTTCCTCACAACCCGCCGTTCGTGCTGCTCGGTGCTGGGCTCCTCTGGTTCGGCTGGTTCGGCTTCAACGCCGGCTCGGAACTGGCCGCTGACGGTACCGCGGCGCTCGCGTTCGTCAACACCATCGCCGCTCCCGCCGCCGCCCTGCTCGCCTGGCTGGTCGTGGAGAAGGTTCGGGACGGCAAGCCCACCTCGGTCGGAGCCGCATCCGGCGCCGTCGCGGGTCTGGTTGCCATCACCCCCGCCTGCGGCTCGCTGCAGCCGATCTGGGCGATCCTGCTCGGTGTGATCGCCGGCGCCGTCTGCGCCATCGCCGTCGACCTCAAGTTCAAGCTGGGCTTCGATGACTCGCTCGACGTCGTGGGCATCCACCTCGTCGGTGGCCTCATCGGTACCCTCTACCTGGGCTTCTTCGCCAACGGCACCGGCCTCTTCCTGGGCGGCGACGGCACCCAGCTGCTCGTTCAGGCCATCGCCGCGTTCTCGGTTCTGATCTACTCGTTCGTCCTCGCCTTCGCCATCGCCTTCCTCATCGAGAAGACCATCGGCTTCCGCGTGAAGAACGAAGACGAAATCGCGGGCATCGACTCTGTCGTGCACGGCGAAGAGGGCTACGTCCTCACCGACGCCAAGGTCTGAGCCACCGAGGCCGCTGAGTAACCAAGTCCCACGTAACACCGAGATGTGCTGGATGGTTGAATTGCGAACCATCCAGCACATCTGTGTGTCGGCTCCCACCCCGCCGGCCCCGACCGGCCGCGACCGCCGATGAGCATCGCAGCCGAAGAGGACGACGGCGCCGAGGCCGGCCGCGTGCCGCCGCGCACCATCCGGTTCGCCGACCTGCCCCGCCAGAGCCTGGACCAGGGCAGGGGCAGTGCCCGCGAGGTCTGGGCCGATCTCGACAATGACCTGACCCTGCGCTGGCAGCTCCGCGTGGTGCAGATCAAGGACTCCACCGGCCTGCTGGTCGGGCCGGCCGGCACCCATCACTTCGTCGTCGGCCTCGCCGGGCCGCAGGTCGCCGTGCGCAACGCCGAGTCCAGCCGAGTGCTTCGGCGTGACCATGTCATGCCGGTGCTGTCTTCCACGGTGTATTTCGAGCGGCCCAAGCTGCGCCCACCCGGAGCGAGTTCGGTCATCGTGCTGACCTTCGCCGCCGCGGCCGAGCCGCCCGGGTTCGTCATCCGCACCACTCCGCTCGACGCCGACCTGGCCGTGGGAACGCAGCTCCTGCTCGCGCTGCGCGGCGCCGTGCAGGTGGACGGAGCGGAGGCGGCCCCCGGGTCGGCGCTGCTGCTGGATCCCGACCAGAGCTATCGGCCGGAGGCCCTGTCGGCACAGCTGCTCACCGTGCATCGGCCGGGATCGCACCCGGAGCCATAGGCTGGGGGCATGAGCAATGATGCTGTCATCGTCGATGTTGTCCGCACGCCGTCCGGCCGGGGTAAGCCCGGCGGTGCGCTCAGCGGGGTGCATCCAGCCGACCTGCTCGCCGGGGTTCTGAACGACCTGGTCAACCGCAACAACCTCGACCCGGCCCTGGTCGACGACGTGATCGGCGGATGCCTCACCCAGGTGGGCGAACAGAGCACCAACATCACCCGCACCGCGCTGCTCAGCGCCGGGTTTCCCGAATCGGTGCCCGGCACCACCATCGACCGGCAGTGCGGCTCCAGCCAGCAGGCCGCTACCTTCGCCGCGCAGGGCGTGATCGCCGGCAGCTACGACATCGTCATCGCCTGCGGCGTCGAATCGATGAGCCGCATCCCGCTCGGCTCCGCGGGTGGACCGACCCCGCCCGGCGGCTCCGACTCGGCCGGCCGTACCGAAGGCTGGGGCTCGCCGACGGCGTGGTCGGCGATCGCCGGCCAGGACCCGCACGGGCGCCTGATGCACGCCCGCTACCCGCAGGGCCTGGTGGGCCAGGGAGTCTCCGCCGAGCTGATCAGCGCCAAATGGGGCCTCACCCGCACCGAACTCGACGAGTACGCCGCCCGGTCGCACCGGCTCGCTGCGGAGGCCGCCGCCCGCGGCGACTTCGACGCCTCGTTGCTGCCGGTGACCCTCGCCGACGGCCGTCAGGTGGTCGGTGACGAAACCATCCGGCGTCGCAGCACGGTCGAAACCCTCGCCGACCTGCCGCTGGCGTTCCGCACCGACGAACTCGCCGCCCGGTTCCCCGAGGTGGACTGGCAGATCACCGCCGGCAACTCCTCACCGCTCACCGACGGCGCCTCCGCGGCCCTGATCATGAGCGCCGACCGCGCCGCCGCGCTGGGCCTGACCCCGCGGGCCCGGTTCCACAGTTTCGCGGTCACCGGCAGCGACCCGCTGCTGATGCTCACCGGCGTGATCCCCGCCACCCGGCGCATCCTGGCCCGCACCGGCCTGGGCATCGACGACCTCGACGCCTACGAGGTCAACGAGGCCTTCGCCTGCGTGCCCCTGGTCTGGCAGCGTGAACTGCACGCCGACCTCGCCAAGCTCAACGCCCAGGGCGGCGCGATCGCCCTCGGCCACGCGCTCGGCTCCTCGGGCACCCGACTGCTGGGCACCCTGCTCGGCACCCTCGAAGCCGGCGGCGGCCGCTACGGCCTGCAGACCATGTGCGAGGGCGGCGGCATGGCCAACGCCACCATCATCGAGCGGCTCTAGATGCACATCGACGGATGCTCCGCCCTCGTCACCGGCGCCGCCTCCGGCCTCGGCCTGGCCACCGCGCGGGCGCTGAACACGGCCGGCGCGCGCGTGGTGCTCTTCGACCTGCCCGGCTCGGCGGGCGCGGAGCGGGCGGCGGAGCTGGATGCGGCTATATTCCGTTCCGGGGATGTAACCGTGGAGGCCGATGTGCAGGCCGCGGTGGCAGCCGCCGCGGCCCTGGCACCGCTTCGTATCGTGGTCAACTGCGCCGGCATCGCACCCGCCGCCCGCGCGGTCGGCCGGCAGGGTCCGCTGGCGCTGGCCGACTTCGACCGGGTGCTGCGGATCAACCTGCTCGGCACCTTCAACGTGGTGCGCCTTGCCGCCGCGGCCATGCAGGCCACCGAACCGCTCGGCGCCGTGGACGGAACCGGCGCCGGAACCGCCGCCGGCACCCCGGAGCGCGGTGTCATCGTGAACACGGCATCCGTTGCCGCCTTCGACGGCCAGATCGGCCAGGCCGCCTACGCCGCGTCCAAGGGCGGGGTCGCGGCGATGACCCTGCCCCTGGCCAGGGAATTCGCTCGCTCGCTCATCCGCGTGGTGACCATCGCACCGGGACTGTTCGACACTCCGCTGCTGCAGGGGCTGCCCGCCGAGGCGCGGGCCTCGCTCGGCGCCCAGGTGCCGCATCCGGCCCGCCTCGGCGACCCGGCCGAGTACGCCGCCCTGGTGCGCCACATCGTGGAGAACCCCATGCTCAACGGCGAGACCATCCGGCTCGACGGCGGCATCCGGATGGCCCCGCAGTAGCCCGCCTGCCCGCACGCGCCCGACTGTCGTGGCGTGTCATAACGCTCGTGGCGGGTCTTCGTGCTCGTGGCGTGCGAAATCTCGCCACATATCGCGAGCCGCGAGCACTAGCGCACGCCGCGAGCACTGACGCGCGCCGCGAGATCCGCAGCGAGCGAGAGCGTCGGGGCCACTACACTCATCAGAAAAACCCCTCAGGGAAGGTGCCGGCGTTGACATCATTCGAGACCGAGCTGCGTCGGGTCGTGCAACCGCGCGCCCGGGTCATCATCGACAACGACTTTTCCGGCGATCCCGACGGCCTCGTGCAGCTCGCCCACCACGTGCTGTCGCCCTCGGTGGAGATCCGCGCCATCATCGGCTCGCACCTCAAGCCCGGCGACCCTTTCGACCCCTCAGAGCAGACTGCCGACAACGCCGCTGCGGCCGCCACCACCGTGCTCGAGTTGCTCGGCAGGGCCGGCACGATTCCGGTCCTGGCCGGGTCGAACCTGGGCATGGCCGACCCGCTCTCGCCCGTGCGCTCCGCGGCCACTGACGCCATCATCGCCGAAGCCATGCGCACCGACACCGACCTGCCGCTGTTCGTGGCCTGCGGGGCCGGTCTCACCGAGATCGCCAGCGCGTACCTGCTCGAGCCGCGCATCGCCACCCGGCTCACCCTGGTCTGGATCGGCGGCCCGGAGCACGACGGCCTGGCCGTGCCGCCGCCCGGATCACACGGCCCGGAGTACAACCTCGCCATCGACATCCCCGCCGCCCGGGTGATCTTCGACTCGTTCATGCCCATCTGGCAGGTGCCGCGCGACGCGTACCGGCAGACGCTGTACTCCTGGGCCGAACTACTCACGGATGTGCGCCCGCACGGCGCCATCGGAGCGCACCTCTACGACGCCCTCGCGCAGGTCGCCGTCATGTGTGCCGAGCACGGGCTGAGTATCGGTGAGACGTACATCCTGGGCGACAGCCCGCTCGTGCTGCTGACCGCGCTGCAGTCGTCGTTCGAGGCGGATCCCGCCTCGAGCGCGTACGTCATCCGCACGGTGCCGCGCATCCGTGCCGACGGGTCGTACGACGTCATCCCGCGGCAGGGACCCCGGCCGATGCGGGTGTACACCCGGCTCGACCTGCGGCTGCTCTTCGCCGACTTCACCGCCAAGCTCGCCGGTCACGCCGCCGGCTGACCGCCCGTGCGGCTAGAGGGCGACGGCGAGGAGCGGGCGCAGGTAATTGCGCATCTCCTGGGCCATGTCCACGGAGGCACGGTTCAGCAGCCACTGCACCTGCAGGCCGTCGCTCATGGCGATCATGCCGCGGGCGGCGCTGCCCGGATCGATGCCGGCGGCCAGCTGGCCGGCCTCCCGCATCGCGCCGAACGCGTCGGTCAGGAACGATTCGACCCAGATGTACCTGCGCACGAAATAGTCGTGCGCCGGATGCTCCGGCGAGGTCGCTTCGGCCGAGAGCACGCAGTGCAATTCCACCAGGCCGGGCATCTGCTCGGCGTTGAAATCGATCAGGCGCACGAAGCCGCGGATGGTCTCGATGCCGGCCGGCGCTGCGGTGTCGACGTACTCATTGGCCCGGTCGTCGCGCAGCTCCAATACCCCGGCCAGTAGCTCATTCTTGTTCGAAAAATGGTGCAGAAGACCGGCCTGGCTGATGCCGACGACCTCGGCGATCTCACGGATGGAGCCGCTCCGGAAACCGTTGGTCGCGAAGACGTCCATGCCGGCCTCGAGGATTTCCCGGCGCCGTGCCGCCGTCTTGGCGTAGGCGCCGCGCGGCTTTCGGATCGTGCCGGTAGGGATCATGGGCCGACTCTAGCGCGCTTGGTAACAATTTGGCGAAAACCTACCGACTACTCGCTTTTCGTGTTAGCTTCTGTTTTCGAGGCGGCCCAACGAAGGACTGCACGTACCGAAAGGGAACACCGATGTTCCGATGGAAAAGCCTGACAGCGGTAGTCGCCGTTGCAGCTCTCGCCCTCACGGGTTGCTCCGCGAGCAACTCGTCCTCCACCGAGTCAGAGTCCAGCACCCTCACCCTGGGCCTTATCGTTCCCGCCACGACCTTCGAGGCGTCCGGGATGAACTTCGCCAACGAGGCGCCGTACGGCCAGGCCGTCTACGACACCCTCCTCAAGGAAGACCCGGCCGGCGAACTGCTGCCGAGCCTGGCCACCGAGTGGGTCTACGACGACACCAACACCGTGCTCACCCTCACCCTGCGCGATGACGTGAAGTTCACCGACGGCACCCCGTTCAACGCCGACGCCGCCGCCCAGAACCTCACCCGCTTCCGCGACGGCACCTCACCGAACAAGTCCTTCCTCGCCTCGCTGGGCAGCGCCACCGCCATCGACGACACCACGGTCGAGCTCACCCTCACCCAGCCGGACCCCGCGCTGCTGCACTACCTCACCCAGAACGCCGGCATGCAGGGCAGCCCCGCCGCCTTCGGCGCCGCCGACGCCAAGACCAACCCGGTCGGCTCCGGCCCGTACATCCTCGACACCGGCAAGACCGTGGTCGGCACCTCGTACGAGTTCACCGCGAACCCCGACTACTGGGACAAGGACAGCGTGCACTACGACAACCTGTCCCTCAAGGTCTACGCCGACACCACCTCGATGCTCAACGCCGTCAAGGGCGGCCAGGTCAACGGTGCCAAGCTCGGTGACAACACCAACAACGCCGAGGTCGAAGCCGCCGGCTACACCCTCAACCCGTTCGAGCTGGACTGGACCGGCCTGATCATCTTCGACCGCGACGGTTCGATGAACCCCGCGCTCGCCGACGTGAAGGTGCGCCAGGCCCTCAACTACGCCATCGACGGCCCCGCCATGCTCAAGGCCGTCGGCGAAGGACTCGGTACCCCCACCACGCAGATCTTCCCGGAGTCCTCTGCCGCCTACGACCCCGAGCTCGACGACCGTTACCCGTTCGACCCCGACGAGGCCAAGAAGCTGCTCGCCGAGGCCGGTTACGCGGATGGTCTCACCCTCGACATGCCCAGCACCTCGCTCGGCAACCCGGCCGTCTTCACCCTCGTCGAGCAGCAGCTCAAGGACGTCGGCATCACGGTGAACTACACCGACACCGGCACCAACTTCATCGCCGACATCCTCGCCCCCAAGTACGGGGTCACCTGGATGCAGCTGCAGCAGGACAACGACTGGGCCCTGATCAACTTCGAGCTCACCCCGAACGCCTCGTTCAACCCCACCAAGTACCAGGACCCGACGGTCGACGCCCTCGTCGCCACCATCGGCACCTCCACCGGTGCCGAGGCCGACGCGGCGCTCAAGGAGCTCAACGCCTACGTCGTCGAGCAGGCCTGGTTCGCCCCGTGGTACCGGGTGCAGTCCAACTACGCCACCGACGCCAACACCAACGTGGAAACCCAGGTCGGCAACGCGTACCCCTACCTCTGGAACTTCACCCCCGCCTCCTAGGTAGTCCAGCCGGGCCGCGCGAGAGCGCGGCCCGGCCCTCCCGGCCCCTGCCCTTGCGGCATCTCACGGGCCGGTCCCCACTCACCCGGGTTGCACAACAGTGAAGGAACAACGGTGTTCAGATTCATCCTCCGGCGATTGCTTTCGGGCGTCGTCCTCCTCTTCCTCATCTCCACGATCGCGTTCTCCCTTCTCTACGTGGGCGGCGGTGACATCGCCCGCCGCATCCTCGGCCAGATGGCCACCCCCGAGACCGTCGTGCAGAAGACCGAGGAGCTCGGCCTCAACCGGCCGCTCTACGAGCAGTACTTCTCCTGGCTCACCGGCGCCGTACAGGGCGACCTGGGCTCGTCCTGGTTCACCGGACAGCTGGTCACCGAGGGCATCACCTCCCGGCTGGCCGTCACGCTGTCCCTGGTGATCGGCGCGATCATCCTCATCGCCATCATCGCCGTGGTCCTCGGTGTCTGGGCCGCCATCCGCGGCGGCTGGGCCGACAAGATCGTGCAGGCCATCTCCATCCTCGGCTTCGCCATCCCCGGCTTCCTCATCGCGCTGGGCCTGGTCACCCTCTTCGCCCTCAACCTCAAGTGGTTCAAGCCCACCGGGTACACGGCGTTCACCGATTCGCCCAGCGGATGGGCCGCCAGCGTCACCCTGCCGATCATCGCGCTGGCCATCGGCGGCATCGCCGGCGTCGCCCAGCAGGTGCGCGGCTCGGTCGTCGACGCCCTCCGCCAGGACTACGTGCGCACCCTCCGCAGCCGCGGGCTCTCCTTCAACCGGGTCGTCTTCAAGCACGTGCTGCGGAACGCCGGCGGTCCCGCCCTGGCCGTGCTGGCCGTGCAGTTCGTCGGCCTCCTCGGCGGCGCGGTCATCGTGGAACAGATCTTCGCGATCCCGGGCCTCGGCCAGGTGTCCGTGCAGGCCACCACCCAGGGGGACATCCCCATGGTGATGGGCCTCGTGGTGGCCACCGCCATGATCGTCGTCATCGTCAACCTGCTCATCGACCTGCTCCAGGGCTGGCTGAACCCGAAGGTGCGTCTCTCATGATCGACCTCACTCCCACCGTGATGGCCCCGGCGCTGCCCCGCGCCGCCCGCCGGTCGCTGTTCTCCCGGCTGCTCCGCAACCCCGTCGGCCTCGGCACGATGATCTTCCTGGCCCTGCTGGTGCTCAGCGCGATCTTCGCCCCGCTGCTCGCGCCGCACGACCCCAACTCCTCGTCGATCCAGGACGTGCTCGGCGGCCCGTCCGACGGGCATCCGCTCGGCTTCGACAGCTCCGGCCGCGACGTGTTCTCCCGGCTGATCTTCGCCGGCCGGTTCAGCCTTGCCGGCGCCGCCCTGGCCCTGGTGATCGCCCTGGTCATCGGCGTGACCGGCGGCCTCATCGCCGGCTACTACGGCAAGTGGTTCGACTCGGTCTCCTCCTGGCTGACCGGCCTGCTGATGGCCCTGCCCGGCATCGTCGTGCTGCTGGCCGCCCGCTCGGTGCTCGGCCCGTCGATGTGGCTGTCCATGATGATCTTCGGTGTGCTGCTCTCGCCGGCGTTCTTCCGGCTGGTCTACGCCTCGGTCACCGCGGTGCGCAACGAACTGTACGTGGACGCTGCCAGGGTCGCCGGCCTCGGTGACAGCCGCATCATCGGCAAGCACATCCTCACCGTGGTGCGCGCCCCCGTCATCATCCAGTCCGCCATGGTGCTCGGCATCGCCATCGCCATCCAGGCGGGCCTGGACTTCCTCGGTCTCGGTGACCAGTCGATCCCCACCTGGGGCACCATGCTCAACGACGGGTTCCGCCAGATCTACAAGGAACCGATGCTGATCCTCTGGCCCAGCGTCGTGATCGCGCTCACCTGTGTGGCGCTCACCCTGCTGGCCAACACCATGCGTGACGAGCTCGAGCGCAGCGGCAAGGCCAAGCGCCGCCGCCGCCCGCCGCTGCGTCCCGCCGACGTGAACAAGACCGCCGCCGTCTTCCACGCCGAAGACCTGTCCTCCTCCGGCCGCACCGGCGAGGTGCTGCTGGATGTGCGCGACCTCGCGATCGGCTACGACCAGGCCGACGGCACCGTGAAGACCGTTGTGCACGACGTGTCGCTCATCGTGCGCCGCGGCGAGGTGCACGGCCTGATCGGCGAATCCGGGTCGGGTAAGACCCAGACCGCCTGGTCGATCCTGCGCCTGCTGCCAGAGGGCGGCCGGGTCACCGGCGGCGCGATCTTCTTCGAGGGCAAGGACCTCGCCCTGGCCTCCGAGAAGGAGATGACCAAGATCCGCGGCAAGAAGATCGCCTACATCCCGCAGGAACCGATGTCGAACCTCGACTCCGCGTTCACGATCGGCAGCCAGCTGGTCGAGCCGATGCGGGTGTGCCTGGGCATCTCCAAGAAGGAGGCCACCCAGCGGGCGCTGAAGCTGCTGGCCCGGGTCGGCATCCCCAACCCGGAGCGCACCTTCGCCGCGTACCCGCACGAGGTCTCCGGCGGTATGGCCCAGCGGGTGCTCATCGCCGGTGCCGTCTCCTGCGACCCCGACCTGCTCATCGCCGACGAGCCGACCACCGCGCTGGACGTCACCGTGCAGGCCGAGGTGCTCGACCTGCTGCGCGAACTGCAACGCGAACTGAACATGGGCGTTGTGCTCGTCACGCACAACTTCGGCGTCGTCGCCGACCTGTGCGACCGGGTCTCGGTGATGCGCGACGGCCGGGTGATCGAAACCGGACCGGTGCGGGCCATCTTCAACGAGGCGAAGCATCCGTACACCCAGTCGCTGCTCGCGGCGATCCTCGAGGACGGCGAAGCCCGCGGCGACCTGGACGAGGGCAACTCCGCCCGCGCCGCCGCCGCCGCGCTGAAGAACCCCAGCATTTCCGACACCATTGGAGCGCAGTCATGACCGAGCTTCTGCTCGACGTGCAGAACGTCGTCGTCGAATACCCGATCAAGGGGTTCCGCAAGGAGCCTTTCCAGGCTCTCAAGGGCGTCTCGCTCGACATCCGCCCCGGTGAAACGGTTGGCCTGGTCGGCGAGTCCGGCTCGGGCAAGACCACCCTCGGCCGTGCGGTGCTCGGCCTGGCCCCGGTCACGGGCGGCCAGATCGTCTACCGCGGCAAGGACATCGCGCACCTGGGCCGCAGCGCCCGCAAGGCGCTGTCCAGCGAAATCCAGGTGGTCTTCCAAGACCCGTACACCTCGCTGAACCCGAGCCTGACGATCGAGCAGATCCTCGTGGAGCCGCTCACCGTGCGCAAGGTCGCCAAGAAGGACGCCTCCAAGCGGGTGCTCGACCTGCTCGACCAGGTGGGTCTGCCCAGCAACGCCGCCGACCGGTTGCCCCGGGAGTTCTCCGGCGGGCAGCGCCAGCGCATCGCCATCGCCCGCGCCCTGGCGCTGGACCCGCGGCTGATCGTCTGTGACGAACCGGTCTCGGCGCTGGACCTCTCGACCCAGGCCCGGGTGTTGGACCTGTTCAAGGAGATCCAGGAGCGCACCGGGGTGGCCTACCTCTTCGTCTCGCACGACCTCGCCGTGGTGCGGCACCTCAGCCACCGGGTCGCCGTGATGTACCACGGCGAGATCGTGGAGTGGGGCGCCGGCGACCAGGTCACCAGCGACCCGGTGCACCCGTACACGCAGAAGCTGTTCCTGGCCGCGCCGGTGCCCGACCCCGACCGGCAGGAGCAGCGCCGCGCCGTGCGGCAGCGGCTGGTGCTCGAGCAGGAGCGGGCCGCCGCCCAGGCGGGGGCGGCCTGATGGTCACCGCGGGGGAGCAGTCCGGCTTCGACGGCATCCGGTTCGGCGCCGCGTATTACCACGAGTACCAGCCCAGCCCGCGGCTGGACACCGACCTCGACCTGATGCAGGAGGCCGGCTTCACGGTCATCCGGGTCGGCGAATCGGTCTGGTCCACCTGGGAGCCCGAGCCCGGCGTCTTCGACCTGGACTGGCTGCAATCGGTGCTCGACGGCGCCCACCAGCGGGGGATCGGGGTCATCCTCGGCACCCCCACCTACGCCATCCCGATGTGGATGAAACGGCTGCACCCCGAGGTGGCCGGCGACTCGGCCACCGGCACGCCCAACCACTGGGGCATGCGGCAGGAGATGGACTTCACCAACCCGACGTTCCTCTTCTATGCCGAGCGCATCATCCGCGCCATCATCAACCGGTACGCCGACCACCCCGCGGTGATCGGCTTCCAGGTCGACAACGAGCCCGGCATCCGGCTGCTGTACAACGAGGGCGTGTTCCAGCGCTTCACCGACGAACTGCGGCACCTCTACGGTGACGTGGAGACCCTCAACCGCGAGTGGGGCCTGGTCTACTGGTCGCACAAGCTGTCCACCTGGGCCGACCTCTGGCGTCCGGACGGCAACTTCCAGCCGCAGTACGACCTGGCCTGGCGCCGGTTCCAGGCGAAACTGGTGACCGAGTACATCGGCTGGCAGGCCGACATCGTGCGCGAGTACGCCCAGCCGCAGCACTTCGTCACCACCTGTATCTCGTACGACCAGCTCGGCGTCGAAGACGTCGACCTGTCGGCGAACCTCGACATCGCCAGCGGTAACGCCTACTACGAGGGCGAGGGGTCGCTGGCGCATCCGTCGACGGATGCCCGCTCGTCCGAGTGGATCGTGAAGGGCACCTGGGCGCTGTACCACCTGGCCGACGTGATGTACTCCTCCAAGCAGGGCCCGTTCCTGGTCACCGAGACCAACGCCTCGTCGATCGGGTTCTCCCAGCTGAACTTCTCGCCCTACGACGGCCAGTGGCGCCAAGCGGCCTGGGCGCTGGTGTCGCGCGGCGCGAGCATGATCGAGTACTGGCACTGGCACACCCTGCACTTCGGTGCCGAAACCTACTGGGGCGGCGTGCTCCCGCACAGCCAGAAACCCGGCCGCGCCTACCGGGAGATCGCCCAGCTCGGCGGGGAACTCGCGGCGGCCGGCGCGGCCGTGCGCCGGGCCCGGCCCGACTACGACGTGGCGGTGCTCTACGACTCCGACAGCAAGTTCGCGCTGTCGGCGCAGGCCCCGTTCTCGGCGCCCGGGCAGTACTTCGACCCGGATTCCTACCGCCGCATCATCGCCTCGTTCGTGCGCGGCGCCTTCGATGCCGGCCTGCAGTCGCGCCTGGTGCGGCCGCAACAGATCTTCCCCGGTCGTGCCACGGCCGGGGTTGACCAACTCGAACGCGGCGACGCGGCGGAGTTCGCCGAGGCCTACCCGGTCTTGATCGCGCCGGCGTTCTTCACCGCCGCGGATGCCGAGCTCGACTGGCTCGACGCCTACGCCGCCGCCGGCGGCCACCTGGTGCTCGGCCCGCGCTCGGCCTACGCCGACCGGGAGGGCCGCGCTCGCCAGGAGGTGCAGCCGGCCCGCCTGGCCGAGGCGGCCGGCGCCTGGTACGACGAGTTCGCCACCCTGGCCGAACCGGTCACGGTGACGGATGCCGGCGCGGGGCTGACCCTTCGGCCCGGCTCCGCCGCCACCGACTGGCTCGACGCTCTCACGCCCGACGGCGCGACGGCGCTGGTGTCCTACGAGCATCCGCACTTCGGCCGCTGGCCGGCGGTGACCAGCCACGCCCACGGCGCCGGCCGGGTCACCGTGGTGGGCACCGTTCCCAACCAGGCGCTGGCGCACTCGCTGGCCGCCTGGCTGGTGCCCGTCCCGGTCGCCGGCTGGACCGGACTGCCCGAGAGCGTCACCGTGACCACCTCGACCGCTCCCGACGGCTCCCGGGTGTACTTCGTGCACAACTGGTCGTGGACTCCGCAGACCCTCACCGCACCCACCCAGCTGAGCGACCTGATCTCGGGCAGCGCCCACGACGACGGCGCCAGCCTGGAGCTGGGCGCCTGGGACGTGCGGGTGTTCACCGACAGCGCCGCCGAATAACCCTTCTTCCCCCCTTTTCTGGTTCCCCCACTCTCAGAACCGATCCCCACGAAAGCGATTTGCACCATGACGATCTCCGAAGACCTCGACGCCGCGGTCACCGACCCCACCACCACCGATGCCCGCCTCACCGCGCTGCTCGACCAGCTCACCCTCGAGGAGAAGGTGCAGCTGCTCACCGGCCGCGACTTCTGGACCACCGCGCCGATCGAGAAGATCGGCCTGCGCCGCATCCTGGTCTCCGACGGCCCCAGCGGCGTGCGCGGCGAGGTCTGGGACGAGCGCTCGCCGTCGCTGAACCTGCCGTCCTCGACCGCGCTCGGCGCCGCCTGGGACCCGGCCATCGCCCGCCGGTACGGCAACGTCGCCGCCGTTGAGGCCCGTCGCAAGGGGGTGGACGTGGTGCTCGGCCCGACCATCAACCTGCACCGCTCCCCGCTCGGCGGCCGGCACTTCGAGGCGTTCAGCGAAGACCCGGTCCTCACTGCCAAACTCGCCGCCGCGTATGTGGAGGGTGTGCAGGAGAACGGGGTGGGTGCCACCCCCAAGCACTACATCGCCAACGACTTCGAAACCGACCGGTTCACCGCCGACGTCGTCGTGGACGACCGGGCCCTGCGCGAGCTCTACCTGCTGGCCTTCGAAGAGGCCATCACCGAGGCGCACGCCTGGCTGGTGATGAGCTCCTACAACTCCGTGAACGGTGCCACCGTCACCGAGAACGACCTGCTCGAGACCCCGTTGAACTCCGAGTGGGGCTTCGACGGCGTTGTGATCAGCGACTGGACCGCCGTGCGCAGCGTCAACAGCGCCCGTTACTCGCAGGACCTGGTCATGCCCGGCCCGGCCGGCCCGTGGGGCGACGCTCTCGTGGCCGCGGTCGCCGCGGGGGAGGTCGACCTCGCCGCGATCGACCGCAAGGTGCTGCGCCTGCTCACCCTGGCCGCCCGGGTCGGCGCCCTGGACGGCTTCGAGCCGGCCGTCGCCGCGCCCGTCGTCGTCGAAGACGGCATCCGCTTCGCCAAGGAAGCCGAAATCGCCGGCAGCGTGCTCGTGCGGAACACCGGGGAACTGCCCTGGGCCGCCGAGAGCCTGACCAAAGTGGCCGTGATCGGGCACAACGCCCGCTTCGCCCGCACCCAGGGCGGCGGCAGCGCCACCGTGCTGCCCGAACGTGTGATCACCCCGATCGACGGCCTGATCGCCGCGCTGCCTGACGCCTCGGTGACCTACTCGGTGGGCGCCGTGGTGCAGGAAGGCATCGCCGAACTGCCGCTGACCAGCATCGTCAACCCGCACACCAATGAGCCCGGCGCCCGGGTGCGTTTTCTGGACGCCGAGCGTGCCGAGCTGTTCGCCGAAGACCGTCGTGCCACCGCACTGGTCTGGTTCGGCGGCGACGCCCCGATCTCGGCATCCAGTGTGCTGGAGTTCAGCACCCGCTACACGCCGGAGGAGACCGGTGAGGTCCTGATCGGCTTCGCCGGAGCCGGCAACGGCCGCATCTACGTGGACGGCACCCTGCTGCACGAGGAACACGTCATCCCGGAGGGCACCGACCTGGGCGCCGCGTTCCTGTCGCCGCCCTCGGCTTCGGTGGCCGTGAAGGTGACCGCGGGCGTCTCCCTCGACCTCGTCGTGGAGTACGACATCGCACCGGAGGGCGCCCTGATGGGTGCGCTGTCGATCACCGTGGGCATCGAACCCGACCAGTCCAACCCGGATGCGCTCATCGCCGAGGCCGTCGCCGCCGCGGCCGCCGCCGACGTGGTCGTGCTCGTGGTCGGCACCAACTCCAAGGTGGAGTCCGAGGGCTACGACCGCTCCGACCTCGACCTGCCCGGCCGTCAGGACGACCTGGTGCGCGCCGTGGCCGCGGTCAACCCGCGCACCGTCGTGGTCGTCAACTCCGGCTCCCCGGTGCTGATGCCGTGGCGGGACGACGTGGCCGCGATCCTGCTCAGCTGGTTCGGCGGCCAGGAGTACGGCGACGCCGTCGCCGCGATGCTGCTCGGCGAGGCCGAGCCGGGCGGGCGCCTGCCCACCACCTGGCCGAAGACCCTCGAGGATGTTCCGGTGCTGGACGTCACCCCCGACAACGGGATCGTGCGGTACGACGAGGGCATCCACATCGGCTACCGCGCCTGGCTGAAGGCCGGCACCGAACCGGCCTACGAGTTCGGCCACGGCCTGGGCTACACGGCCTGGTCGCTCGACGGCGTGACCGTCGACGAGACCGCGCTGCCCGCCGTGGGCGCCACCACCGTGTCGGTGACGCTGACCAACACCGGCGAGCGTGCCGGCAAGCAGGTTGTGCAGGTCTACGCCTCCCGCGCCGACTCCACGATCGACCGGCCCGTGCGCTGGCTGGTCGGCTTCGCGCCGGTCACCGCGGCCGCCGGCGAGAGCGTGAGCGTCGACATCCGCGTGCCGGAGCGGGCCTTTGCCGACTGGCAGGACGGCTGGCACTACGAGACCGGCACCTACCTGTTCGAGGTGGGGACCAGCGTGACCGAGCTGCCCCTGTCCATCCCCGTCACCCTCAACTGAACGGCGCCGTGATGACCTCCTGGCCCAACCCGCTCATCGCCGGGTTCTACCCGGACCCGAGCGTGGTGAAGGTGGGCGCGGACTACTACCTCGCCACCTCCACGTTCGAGTACCTGCCCGGCATCCCGGTGTTCCACAGCACCGACCTGGTCACCTGGACCCAGCTGGGTCATGTGGTTCAGCGTCCCGGCCAGCTGGCGTCGGCGCACGTGCCCACGCTCGGTGGCGCCTGGGCGCCCACCATCCGGCACCGGGACGGCGTGTTCTACGTGGTGGTGACGGATGCGATGGGCCGCGGCATGCTGATCTTCAGCGCCACCGACCCGGCCGGCCCGTGGAGCGACGGCACCCTCATCGACGGGGTGCACGGCATCGACACCGACCTGGCCTGGGACGAGGACGGGCTCGCGTACATCACCTATTCGGGCCTGGACGTGACCAGCGGTGCGGATCCGGGCGAGCACAAGGGCATCCTGCAGTTCACCGTGGACCTGGAAACCGGCACCCCGCTGTCGGAGCCGGTGTCGGTGTGGTCGGGTACCGGGCTGAAGTTCCCCGAGGCTCCGCACCTCTACCAGCACGGGGAACACTGGTACCTGCTCATCGCCGAGGGCGGCACCGAGCGTGGCCACGGCATCAGCGTGGCCCGCGGCGACCACCCGTACGGTCCGTTCACAGAGGGTGTGGCGGCCGGCGGCCCGGCCAACCCGATCCTCTCCGCCCGCAGCACCAGCCGGCCGATCCAGAACACCGGGCACGGCGACCTCGTCGAGACGCCGGACGGCGGCTGGGCGCTGGTGATGCTCGGCATGCGCCCCACCGGCATGACCCAGGCGTTCTCGGCGCTGGGCCGGGAGACCTTCATCACCAGCGCCCGCTGGGAGAACGGCTGGCTCGCGGCCGACCCGGTGCTGCTGAACCCGCGGCCCGGCGAGACGGTGTTCGCGGATGACTTCACCGGGGAGGCGCTCGCGCCGGAGTGGATCGGTGTGCGCCGGTACCCGGCCGAGTTGGCGACGCTCGCGGCCGGCGCGGCGGGTGCGGCGGCATCCGCCGGCCGGCTCGTGCTGACCGGCGAGGGCGGCACCCTCGACGCCGAGCAGCCCGTGCTGGTGGGGGTGCGCCAGCGCAACCCGTGGTCGAGCACCTCGGTGCGGGTCGAGCCGGGCACCGGGCTCGGCGGGCTGGGCGTGCGTTACGACGAGGACCACCACTACGAGATCGAGGTGGGCAACGGCGTCGTGACGGCGCGCGCCTGCGTCGCGGGCATCCGCCAGGAGTGGACGGTGCCGCTGGCCCCGCAGCACGTCGTCGACGGCGCCGTGACCCTGGGCCTGGACACCGTGCCGCCGGATGCGTCGTCGATGCTGTCGGGCCTGACCAGCGACATCGTGGTGCTCAGTGTGGGCTCCGGGGCCGACCGGGTCGAACTGGCCCGGGTGGACGGCCGCTACCTCTCCCAGGAGACCGCGGCCTCGTTCACCGGCCGGGTGCTCTGTCTCTTCGCCGTGACCGGCGAGGTCGCCTTCGCCACCTTCCGCTACTCGGGAACTGAATAGCCCCCCTCGCGAACTGTGAGATAAGCACCAGAATTCTCGAATTCTTGGGGCTTTTCTCTCAGTTCGCGGGGGCGCGGGGGATGCGCGCGGCGATGAACAGGGCGACCAGGCCGAGGCCCTGCACCGCCTGGGCGAGAACGAACAGCACGCTCCACACCACGATGAGCAGCATCCGCACCGGCGCCAACACGGCACGCAGGATGCGGGAGGAAACGGCCGGCAGGGGCATCAGCAGCGGGGGAGCGATCTGGGTCATGAATCGAGTGTCGCCCGGCACCGCGGGCCGGGCATCCTGCAGCCGCAGTGCCGGCTGTACTGCAGATGCAGTACGTGCCGAAATCGTCACCTGAAACAATCGGGGAATGACCACATCCGCAACCGTTGAACCGTGGGAGCGGAAGTCCGTCTGGATCCGGTACCCGGCGCTGCTGGACCGGGGCGTCGTGATCGTGACCGGGCTCGCCAGTCTCACCGAACTGACCCGGCTGCTCTGGCTGCAGCAGGGGATCGGTGGCTTCGCGGCGCTCGCCGTGACCGTCGCCGGTGCCTTTCTGTCTCGCAGCCGCGCCTGGCCCGGCCTGGTGCTGTGCATCTGCGGGCCCCTGATCGCGGAGCTCACCGGCTGGGACCCGATGGTGACCTGGACCATCTGCGTCTTCACGGTGTTCTCGCTCACCCTGCACGGGTTGTCGCCGGTGCGCTCCGGCGCCGTGGCCGGCATTGCCGTCTACCTGTCGGAGGTGTACTTCCAGGGGAACGGCTGGGTGGAGGTCACGGCCCTCGCCGCGGTGCTCTCGGTGTGGGCCGCGGCGGCATCCGGCAGCGCGGTCAGGGCCAACCAGAAGTACTGGAGCGCGCTCGAGCAGCGCACCAGGGACGCCATCGCCACGCGGGAGATCGAGGCGAACCGTCGAGTGGCCGAGGAGCGCCTGCGCATCGCCAGGGACCTGCACGATGTGGTCGGGCACCAGGTGGCGGTGGTGAGCATGCATCTCGGTGTCGCCGAGGTGAGCCTGCCGCCCGGGTCGGAGTCCGCGCTGACGGCGCTCGCCGCGGCCCGCACCGGTGTGCAGGCCGTGCTGCTGGAGACCCAGCGGATCCTCGATGTGCTCCGAACCGGCGACACCGACGACGATGCCGGCACCCGGCCGGCCGCAGGGGTCGAGGGCATCCCGGCCCTCGTCGAGTCCTATCGGGCGATCGGGCTGAACGTGCGCGCCACCGTCGGCGACCTGACCGGCCAGCTCGATCCCACCGTCAGCACCGCGGCATTCCGCATCGTGCAGGAGGCGCTCACCAACGCGCACCGCTACGGAGCGGGCCGGGTCGACCTCGATGTCACGGTCGAGGCCGGACTGCTCACCATCCACGCCGCCAACAGCCGCAAACGCGGCCAGCCCGCCGAGGACCGCCGGGCCGGCTACGGCCTCGCCGGAATGCGGGAACGCGCGTCCTCGGCCGGCGGTCACCTCCTCGTCGGCGGCGATGACCACCGATTCACGGTAACGGCCACGTTGCCCACCAACGGAAAGACGCACTCATGACCCGCATCCTCATCGTCGACGACCAGGAGGTCATCCGCGTTGGCCTTCGCGCGATCCTCGAACGGCACCCCGGTTTCGACGTGGTCGGCGACGTCGGCGACGGGCTGGCGGCGGTGAAGCTGCTCGCCGAGCTGGCCGTGGACGTCGTGCTGATGGACATCCGGATGCCCGGCATCGACGGGGTCGAAGCCACCCGGCGGATCCGCGCGCTGTACCCGGCCGACCAGCTGCGGCTGATCATCCTCACCACGTTCGACCACGACAGGAACGTGTTCGAAGCGCTGCGGGCCGGCGCGAACGGGTTCCTCAGCAAGGGGATGGGCCCGGCCGAGCTCACCGCCGGCATCGAGGAGGTCGCCGGCGGCGGCGGGGCGCTGTCCGCCGCCGCATCCGCCGCGCTGATCGACCACGTCGCCACCGAGCGCTCGGTCGAACCGGATGCCGCGATGGCCGACCGGTTCACCTCCCTCACCCCGCGGGAACGGGACGTGGTGATCGCGATCGCCACCGGCCGCGACAACACCCAGATCGCCGCGGAGATGTTCGTCTCCCCGTACACCGTGAAGACCCACGCCAACCGGGCGATGACCAAGCTCGGTGCCCGCGACCGCGCCCAGCTGGTGGTCTTCACCTACCAGGCCGGCCTCGCGAACCGTGAGTAAAGCACCTAAAACTCGGGTGTGAAGGTGCTTAGCTCACAGTTCGCGAGTTGAGGTGCTCGAGGAGCTGCTCCACCCGGGCGACGCCGGCCGGCGGCATCATGATCAGCGAGGTGCCCAGCGGCGAGTTGCTCTTCCACCGGCCGCCCGTGGTCCAGCCCAGGCCGATGAAGTAGCCCAGCTCCGCGAACAGCGTCTGCAGGGCGGCTGCCGCGGCCGCGTCGTTGATGATCTCCGACAGTGAGGTCTGCATGCCGAGCGGCGCCGGGGCGGTGCCGGCGACCAGAGCGGCGACCTCGGTGACCCACTCGTGCGAGCCGGACCCCACCTCGACGGCGTCGGCGGCGCCCGGCAGTCGCACGATCGCCGTGGTGTTCGGCGGCACCTGCACGGTCAGGGTGAAGCTGCTGCCGGTGAGGGTCCAGTCCACGCGCACCGGGCCGTAGCCGCTGTCGAGCGACGCGGATGCGTTGGTGATTCCGCCGCCGAGCACCGGTTCGACCAGGGTGACCCGGGAGCCGGGCTCGCCGGCGGCGATGCCGCCGATCGCGCGGTGCATCCAGTCGGCGACGGCGCCGAGCGCGTAGTGGTTGAACGAGGTCATCTCGCCGGGGTTGATGCTGCCGTCCGGCAACATGCTGTCCCAGCGCTCCCAGATGGTGGTGGCGCCCATCGACACCGGGTACAACCACGACGGACAGCCCTCCTCGAGCAGCAGCCGGTAGGCCACATCGCTCTGGCCGCCCAGGCACAGGGCGTCGCAGATCAACGGGGTACCCACGAACCCGGTGCCGATGCGGTAACCGTGCGAGCGCACCAGCTCGGCCAGCCTGGTGCCGGCCTTCGCCACCAGCGCCGGGTCGGTGAGCAGGCCGAAGCCGATCGCCAGGGCGTAGGCGGTGTGCGCATCCGAGAGCATCCGGCCGGCCGGGGTGACGTATTCGGCCACGAACGCGGCGCGGATCCCCTCGGCCAGCGCGGCATACCGGGCCGCGTCGCCGTCTCGGCCGAGCATCTCCGCGGCGGCGGCCAGCCGGCTGGTGGAGCGGAAGAAGTAGGCGGTGGCCACGATGTCGGGGTCGGTCTTGGCCGCGGCGGGGTTCTCGGGCGGGGCGCTCGGGTCGAGCCAGTCCCCGAACTGGAATCCGCCGGTCCACAGGTGGTCCGGCCCGGCCAGGCCGTCGACCACGTCGACCCAGGCGCGCATGCTCTCGTACTGGGTGGCCAGCGCGGCCCGGTCGCCGTAGCGCGCGAAGAGCGCATCCGGAACCAGGGTGCCGGCATCGCCCCACGCGGCGGCGGCCATCGGGGTCATCGGCAGCGGGTTGGGCACCACGAACGGCACCACCCCGTTCGCGCGGCGCTGGTCGGCGTCCACGTCGCGCAGCCAGGAACCGAGGAAGCCGGCCACGTCGTAGAGGTAGCTGGCGGTGGGGGTGAACACCTGGATGTCGCCGGTCCAGCCGAGCCGTTCGTCGCGCTGCGGGCAGTCGGTGGGCAGGCTGAGGAAGTTGCCGCGCATGCCCCAGACCACGTTCTGGTGCAGCTGGTTGAGCTTGGGGTTGCTGGTCCGCAATTCACCGGTGCGCACCATGTCGTTGTGCACGACCACCGCGCGGATGTCCTCCGGCCGGAGCTCGCCGGGCCAATTGGTCACCTCGGCATACCGGAAACCGTGGAAGGTGAACGCCGGGCTCCAGGTGCGGCTACCGGCGCCGTCGCCGGTGAAGTGGTCGGTGGCCTCGGCGAACCGCAGCGGCCGCACCCCGAGCTCGCCGTTCTCGAGCACTTCCGCGTGCCGCAGGGTCACGGTGTGCCCGGCCGGCGCGTCCAGGCTGAGTTCGAGCCAGCCGACCAGGTTCTGGCCGAAATCGAGCAGGGCGGCACCGGTGGGGCTGGTGGTCACGGACTGCACGGCCACGTGTTCGATGCGGCGGACCGGGGGAGCGAACGAGGGAGTGAGCCTGGCCGGGTCCGCTATGTCGGCGCCGAGCACGATGACGGGCAGCGGATGCGGCAGGACCGTGCCGGGATCGGCCAGCGCGGCATCGTCCAGGCGGGCGTCGAAGCTCTCGCCGGGGTAGATGCCGGCCCGGGTGACCGGGCCGGTGCCGCTCGCGGTCCAGCTGTCGTCGGTGACGACGGTGTCCACGCGGCCGTCGGCGTACTCCAGGCGCACCTGCAGGGAGAGGGCGCGGGGGCCGGGGTAGCCCTGCTGGAAGTTGCCGTCGAAGCCGAAACGCTCGCGGTACCAGCCGTCCGCAACGGTGGCGCCGAGCACGTTCTGCCCCGCCCGGATGAGGCCGGTGACGTCGTAGGACTGGAAGGTGAGCCTGTCGTCGTAGCTGGTCCAGCCGGGGGTGAGCACCTCGTCGCCGACGACCTGGCCGTTGATCACGGCCTGGTAGATGCCGTGCGCGGTGGCCGACAGCACGGCCGAGACCAGGCCGGGGCCGGCGGTGAGATCGGTGCGAAAACGGGTGGTTCCGCGATCATCGGGGTCGGGCTCGTTGCCGGCCGGCGCGGCGTCCCCATCGGCTCCGGCGATGAACGGCGCGGCCCAGTCGGCGGGGGAGAGAGGCCCTGTTTTCAGCTCCACCCACGGGCTGAACTCCGAGACCGACCCGTCGGTACCCGTCACCCGCACCCGCACGGCGGCAGCCTCATAGGCGCCGAGCGGCTCGGCCGGCCAGGGCTGGTGCTGCGAGTGCACGGTCTGCCGGCGCTCGCCGAGCACGGCCGACCCGACCCGGGTCTCGAGCTCGTAGGAGTGCTGCAGCCAGCCCGGCGCATCCGTCTGCACCTGCCAGGACAGTGCGGGTGTGCCCGTCGCGAGAAAGTCGGGCCGGCCACGGCCCTCCGCCCAGAGTGCGGCGACGACGACGGGGAACGAGGTGGGCTGGGACATGAATCTCTCCATTGAGACGGCGGCGCAGAGGCAGAACGAACGGAGGCAGCATGAGGTGGCCCGCAACCGTTCTAAAACCATATAGTCATTCGGTATTCGTTTTCTAGTGGTCGTGGCGATTCCCGCGGCACCCAGTTCGCTCCCACGGTGCCCGGTGCGTGTCGAGTCCGATGCCGCCCGAGGGATGCTGGGAGGATCAGAGTCATGGATTCCCTGACAATTCCCGGCCCGCACGGCACCATCCCGGTGCGGGTCTATCGCGCCGCCGCCGCGGATGCCGCGCTGCTCCCGGCACTGGTCTGGGCGCACGGCGGCGGCTTCGCCTGGGGCGACCTCGATATGCCCGAGGCACACTGGGTGTCCCAGCAGCTTGCGGCACGAGGCATCACGGTGGTCAGCGTCGACTATCGGCTGGCCCCCGTGTCGGAGGCCCTGACCGACAGCGAACCGGCCCGCGACGGCGTGCTCTTCCCCGTCGCCTCAGAGGAGGTCACCGCGGCCTTCAGATGGGCCGTCGACCAGGCCGCCGAGTACACCATCGACCCGGCCCGGGTGTCGATCGGCGGGGCGAGCGCCGGCGGCAACCTCGCGGCGGGGGCGTCCCTGCGCCTGCGGGACGCCGGTGGTGTGCAGCCGGCGTCGTTGCTGCTGGCCTACCCGCTCGTGCACGGTGCCCTGCCGGAACCGGCCACCGAACTCGCGCAGAAGATTGCGGTGCTGCCCGCTGACGCGCGGTTCGAGCCCGACGATGTGCGGGCGATGAACCTCAACTATGTGGGCGACCCCGCCCAGCTCGGCAACCCCTACGCGTTCCCCGGCGGTCACGACCTGGCCGGCCTGCCGCCCACGTTTGTGCTCAATTCGGAGCACGACAGCCTGCGCTCCTCCGGGCAGGCGTTCGCGGCGGAACTCGCGTTGGCCGGCGTCGATGTCGCGGTCTGCCGCGAACCGGGAACCCGGCACGGTCACCTCAACGAGCCGGAGAACCCGGGCGCCCAGGCCAGCATCCGACGGATGGCCGCCTGGCTCGACGGTTCGGCCAGGTTCGGCCCGCAGTAACTCCCCAAAACCACCAGAATCGGTGGTCGCTGCCCGCGTTCCCGGAACGGGGCAGCCGACACACTGTGGGTGCAGGGATTCGTGGCGCGCCTCCTACCCAGGGGCGTCGTCCCGAGCGCGACGGCACAGTCCGACGTGTGCTCCCGCCCGAAGGGAGACACCGAGAGTGAGCGCCAGATCCGCGAGGACAATCCGGCCGCGCCGCCAACGAGGAACAGACAGAGATCCGGCACCGCAGCCGATCCTGCACGCCATCCCGTCTGCGGCCAGGATGGCTCGCGCCCGCATCGCCCCGGCGCTGTGCCTGCTGCTCTGGCTCTTCTACCTCGTCACCGTCGTGGTCGCCCTGGCGCGCGGCGACGCGCTGGCCGACGCCACTCAGCTGATTGAGACCATCGTGTTCCTGGTGTCGGTCACGCTCCTCACCTTCTCCGCCTGCATGTACCTGCTCGCGCGCTCGGCGGCCCTGCCTCGTTTTGCGGCGCACCGTCGCGCCCGGCGGATCTCGCTCGACGAGCACGTCGCCCAAATGACGGAGGATGTGCTGGCGGTGGCCGACGAGCGCAAACCTCGACTCGTCGCCCTGCTCCCGTCGCGCACCGAAGACCCGGACCTGGTTCGGCTGTCGCTGTGGTCCGTCGCGCTCCAGGAGTTCCCGAACCTGCACGTGGTGCTGCTCATCGACGACGACCCCGACCCCACCGATCCCGCCGAGCAGGAGTCCCTGCGGCAGAGCCGGATGCTCGCATCCGAGATCATGGCCCAGCTCGCTCCGATGCGGATGCGGGTTGAAGCGGCCTGGGTGCGCCTCAACCGGTCGCCGACCGGCGCGGCGGGGAGCCCCGACGCCGGCGACGCGACGGCGATCGTGGTGCGAGAACACACCGCCGCGGCCGAGTGGCTTCGAGCGCGCGCGGATGCGGCACCTGCACGCACGCATGTGGAGGTCTTCTTCGCCGACCAGGTGCTGCGGGCCCTCGCCACGAGCCTGGACGCCACGGCGAGAGCCCTGGACGAGGCACTGGAACGCGACGAAGCCCCGCTGTCGCACGAGAGGGCCGAGCAGGTTCTGCAACGCCTGATCAACATCTTCACCGTGGAGATGAGCGCCTTCGAGCGCAAGCGCTACGCCTCGCTCTCGCACGCTCCCAACAAGGCCATGAACCTGAACAGCTACCTCGGCCTCCTGGGCGGACGCTACCGCGAGCAGCAGGACACCCGTGGGCTCACCCTGGTGCCGTCCACCGCCGGCCGGCCGGCCGGAACGCTCGAGAGCACGACCGATCAGTCGGCGATCATCGACACGCCGGATTGTGAATTCGTGCTCACCCTGGACGCCGATTCGATGCTGCTCCCCGAGTATTGCCTGAGGCTGGTGCACCTGCTCGACCAGCCGGAGAACGCCACGATCGCCGTCGCGCAGACACCATACTCGGCCTACCGGGGCGCACCGACCCGGCTCGAACGCCTGGCCGGCGCCACGACCGACCTGCAGCACATCGTGCACCAGGGCCTGACCGCCTTCGGCGCCACCTACTGGGTGGGTGCGAACGCCGTGCTGCGCCGCTCGGCCCTCGACGACATCCGGCGGGAGACCGACGAAGACGGTGTGCGGGTGGTCCGCTTCATCTCCGACCGCACCGTCATCGAGGACACCGAGTCGAGCATCGACATCGCCGCGCACGGCTGGTCGCTGCTGAACTATCCGGAACGCCTCAGCTACAGCGCCACCCCACCCGACTTTGGCAGTCTCGTCATCCAGCGCCAGCGCTGGGCCGACGGCGGCCTGTTGATCCTGCCCCGGCTGTACGAGCTCATCGTCGGTCGCCGGCGGCAGGGTGAGCCGCTCCCGCTGACGCAGAAGCTGCTGCGCGCCAACTACCTGGGCTCGATCACGTGGGTCACCCTGGGGCTTCTCGCCGTACTGACCCTGAACCCCCTGGGCGGGCAACTCGTGACCCTGCAGCTGCTCCTGATCGCCACGCCGTACTTCGTCGAGATGGCCTCCGATCTGCGTTACCTCGGCTACCGGCGCCGTGACGTCCTCGGCATCTATGGCCTGAACCTGCTGATTCTGCCGGCCAACCTCGCGGGCAGCATCGCATCGGTCGCGCAGGCGCTGACCGACCGGAAGGCACGCTTTGTGCGCACTCCCAAGGTGAGCACCCGCACCCCGGCCCCCGCGCTGTATGTGCTGGCACCGCTGGTGATCGTCGCCGGCGCCGCCGCAATCGCCGTGCGCGCCGGCGTGGCCGGCGACTGGGGGACCACCGCGTTCGCCGGGTTCACCGCACTCGCCGCCGCGTGGGGAGTCACCCGGCTCATCGGCCTTCGCGAGGCCCTGAGCGATCTGTGGTTCGGCTGGATGAACTGGATCTGGGTGGACTCGCCCCGCGCCGCCCCGGCGGCGGCCGCGACCGCCCCGTTCTGGTCGGTCGTGGTCGACGACGGCTCCCTCGAAGCGATCGGGGCCCTGCGATGAGCCCGATCCACGCGCGCGCCACGTCACGCTTCGCCGGCCGCCGGCTGTCGCCTGGCCGCCTCGCGCTCAGCCTGGCCGCGATGGTGCTCATCCCCGGGGCGGTCACGGCCGCCGCGGTGCTGCCGGGGCTCCCGTCCACGGTCGCGGGTGCATCCGCCACCGAACGCTGGTTCGCCGGCTACTACGACGTCACGCTCGAGTCGGGGGAGCAGCTCGCGCGCAGCCCGCTCGGTGACTCCGCCGGCGGGGCCGTTCTCGCCTTCGTGGTCGCCGCCGGCGACGACGACTGCACCCCCACCTGGGGCAAGGCGTACAGCCTCGATGAGGCCGCGCAGACCTTCGAACTCGACCGTCGGGTCGAACGGATGCGGCGCGAGGGACAACCGCTCGCCGTGTCGTTCGGCGGCGCCATCAACACCGAACTCGCCGCGGCCTGTTCCGGCGTCACTGCGCTCACCGACGCCTATCGCACCGTGATGGACCGCTACCGCATCGACGTGATGGACCTCGACATCGAGGGCGAGATGCTCACGGACGACGCCGCCACGAACCGGCGTGCCCAGGCGGTCGCCCGGCTGCAGGCCGAACGCCGGGCTGCCGACGGCGCGCTCGACGTGTGGCTGACCCTGCCCGTGGCGCCGCAGGGGCTCACCGCCGCGGGCCTGGGCCAGGTCGGGCAGATGCTCGACGCCGGAGTCGATCTCACCGGCGTGAACGTCATGACGATGAACTACGGAACCGACGGCAGCGTGGCACCGATGTCGTCGATGAGCATCGACGCGCTGCGGGCGACCGCGGCGCAGCTCACCGAGATCTGGCGGGACCGGAAGCTCGCGCTTCCCCCCGGCGGGGTCTGGGCGCTTCTCGGCGCGACGCCGATGATCGGCCAGAACGACGTCAAGGGGGAGGTGTTCACCATCGACGATGCCCGTACCCTCAACGCATTCGCCGCCGAGAAGGGGCTGGCGCACCTGTCGATGTGGGCGCTCAACCGCGACCAGACCTGCGGCAGCAACTACCCGCACCTCAGCACGGTCGCGACGTCCTGCAGCGGCATCGAGCAGGCCGGCGTGAGTTTCGCGACCGTCCTCTCCGACGGGTACGCCGGCACGCCATCCGGCCGCCCCGCCGCCGTGACGGATGACGTCGTCATCGCCGACGACCCTGACACCAGTCCGTACCCGGTCTGGTCGTCGCAGAGTTACTACTCGGCGGGGGTGTTCGTGGTCTGGAACGGCTCGGTCTACGTGTCGAAGTGGTGGAACGAAGACGGCCCGAAGCCCGACGACCCTGGCCTGGACACGGACGGCTCCGCGTGGACCTACCTCGGCCCGGTGCTCGAGAGCGATGTTCCCTTCGCCCTGCCCACGTTGCCACCGGGAACGTACCCCGATTGGTCGGCGACGACGCTCTACGACCAGGGCGACTTCGTGCAGCTCAACGGCACGGCGTACGAGGCCCGGTGGTGGTCGCAGGGCAAGAGCCCGGACCGGTCGGTGCTCGACCGGGACTACTCACCGTGGAAGCTCATCACGGGGAGTTGATCGGCTGGGCCCTGAGCGGTTGGGCCTGGGCCGCCGAGACCCGGGTCACGGTGAACTCGATGTGCCGGCCGTCGACGGTGAGGCTCGCCTGGGACTGCCGCCCGGGCGGGAGCAGCCGACCGACCGCCCGGGTGTGCGAGGTCGCGACCGTCTCAGCCATCCAGGAGAGGATCGGGTCGATGATCTGGTCCTCAACGAATCCGCCGTTGTCGTCGAGCAGCAGCACGTCGACGCCGCGCTCACGAGCGGCGGCCACGACAGAGCGCAACGGCTCGCGGGCCAGGGAGCCGGCGCGCAGGCCGTCGCGCAGGTCCCCCTCGCAACTGGCGTATTCGCTCCGTTCGGCGTCGGTGGCCGCCGTCCCCGCGCTGATCCGATGCAGCAGCGGAAGGGCCGTGCGGGCCAGCTCGGCGACCCGGCCGGTCAGCTCCGAACGGGCGGCGAGCGCCCAGCTCTGCTTTTCGGCGGAAGCGACGGTCTCCCGGTGTAGAACGATGATTCGTCGTTGCATCCGTTCGACCACGATGAGAAGGGCCACGGCGAGTCCCACCAGGACCACCGGCCGCATGCTCACCCGAACGATCTGGTCGGCTGGCGCCCCGGCCAGAACTCCGACGCTGACAAGAACCGCGACGATCACTCCGGCGCCGGCCAGCGCCACCCCGATGCGTCCGCGGAGGGCGAGCTCGACGAATATGAACGCGACGGCGACGGCGAACCACGTCGTGCCGTAGGAGAAGGCCATTCCGTAGACGACGTGGGCGGCCACGACCCCGGCCACCAGGCCGCCGCAGGCCAGGAGCACCACCAGGGCGGTGAGGCTGCTGGTGGGCACGCGCTGGGGGGATCCCCGCAGAATCTCCAAGATGACCAGTGCCGTCGCGAGCTGGGTGAGTTGCAACGGCCAGGAGCCCGGTACCGCGATCGCGGCGAGAACTGCGCACGCTGCCTGGGTGACCAGGTAGATCACCGTGACGACGACGACGCCCACACGCAGGGCGACACGGCCGTCCGACGTCGTCATCTCCCGCTCGGGTTCAACGGCCCAACGGAGACGGACGACGGTTCCGCTGCCCGGCGCGGATTCGATCTCGGCGCTGCCGCCGGGCAGGCGTGCCATGCGCCCGATGATGCTCTGCCGAATGCCCAGCCGGTCGTCGGCGATTCGGGTTGGATCGAATCCCGGCCCGTCGTCGATGATCTCGATGCGGATTTCCGTGTCCGTGTGGGTGAGGACGACGCTCCGCACCGCATCCGGAGCGTGCCGACTGCTGTTATGCAATGCCTGCTTCAGCGCGCCGAGCAGCGCGGTGGACGTGGCACCGGATGACGACGACGAGTCGCCACGTTCGGTGAAGGATGCGCCGTGCCGCCGGGCTTCGGCGGCCACAGCGACGCGGAGGACGGCCGGTTCGTGCGCCTGGTCGTCGGCCAGGGAGGTCACCGCGGCGACCGCGTCGCGCGCCTGGGCGGCCAGGCGGTCGCGGGGCAGCGGCAACCCGGATGCGGCCAGCGCCAGGGTGGCGAGCACCTCGTCGTGCACCAGCGCCGCCGCCTTGGTCCGGGCCGCGAGGCGGCCCTTCTCGGCGGATTCCAGCGCCGCGGCCGCTGCGGCCGCCGCGGCCTCACGATCCAGTCCGCGCCCGACCGCCAGGATGTGCCCGCCGATGACGCAGATCACCGCTCCCGTGAGGAGCGCCTGCATGTCGTTGACGACGCCGTCGAGATCGAGTCCGCCGTAGATCGCCCGGTAGACCAGGCCGGCCACGGCGCCGGTGATGACGGTCGCCCACCCGAGCGCCCGGCCGCCGGCCACGAGTGCGGCGGCCGCCGCCGCGCCCGACGCCGACAGCGTCCACGGGATGCGATCGATCCCATCGGCGGGGACGGCCGCCGGGAAGGTGACGATCGTCATCCAGTAGCCGGCGGCGGCCAGGAAGGCGAGCCGTCGCAACACCTGATCCGAGACCCGGTGGGCGACGGTGCCCGCCAACAGGGTGACGGCGACGGCGAGCCAACCGATGGCGAGGGACCACGGCGGGAACTCGCCCAGCTGGCCATTCGCGACGAAGCTCAGGTGCACGGCGGCGACGATCACGATCAGTAGGGCCGAGTCGACGACGAGGATGCGCCGTGCCGATCTCTGGCCTGCGCCGATGCCGGTCCTGCCGGTTTCAGTCACGCCCGGGTGCCTGCACGTAGCCGTCCTCAATGCCTCGCTGGTACAACTCCACCTTCGTGGCCGCTGACCGGCCGAGCCGGTGGTACAGGGACCGGATCCGGCGAAGGTGATCATTCACGGTGTTCTCCGAGATGAACAGTTGCTCGGCGACCCCGCGGGCACCGAGGCCCGACGCGTAGAGGCTCAGCACCTCGCGTTCCCGAAAGGTCAGTGGCGCGGCGGCGAGCAGCGGATCGGTGTCGAGCGCGGATGCCCATTCGGTGGTGGGGACCAGCTCGCCCCGTGCCGCGGTGAGCAGCGCTGCCACGAGCGCCTGCCGCGGCGTCGACTTGCGCACGATGCCGAGCACCTCGGCGCGTGACGCGTTTCTCACCAGATACGGGTCCTCGCCGGAAGTGAGCACGAGCACGTCCGCACCCCAGTCCCGGATCTGCCGCACGTTTTCCGCAGGGTCGGTGCCGTCGCGCAGGATCAGGTCGAGCAGAACCAGGTCGGCGTCCCTCATCTGCCGCACAAGAGCGGCCACCGACGTGGCGTGGCGGGCGAAGACGAGTCCGTCGGCCTCGTCCACCAGATTCTGCACTGCCATTGCGACCAATTCGTGGTCGTCGACGATCGCGATCCGCGTGGTCGCCCGCATCCGTGCTCCTGATCTGTGGTGCCGGTCCCGTTCCTCCTCCGAAGACGCCCGCGACTGTTCCTAATCGCCAGAATAGTGGTGCCGGGCGCCCCACCCCCCATTCGGGATTGAAACGGCTGGTCGAGTTCGCCTCTCCGGTGCGCGCCGCGCCATCAGGAACGTCATCACGCAACCCGCGGCGAGGGAACCGAGCCCGCCGGCGGCGATGTCGCCGAGCGTGTCGGTGTAGGTGACGAAGATTGTCGAGTCCAGGAATCTGTTCCCGGCCCACTCCGTGAACTCCCAGATCACCCCGAAGGTCACCCCCAGCAGCGTGGTCAGCAGGGCCAGGGAGACCCGAGGGTATCGAAGGGAGAGAGGGCCGGGGACGAGCCCGAGACGCACCAGCAGGACCATCCCCATCGCGGCGATCAGGCCGTTCGAGACCGTGTGCACCACCAGGTCCCAGTTGGTCCAGCTGCTATACAGGCCAAGGACGATGCTCCAGGCGGCCACCAGCAGCGCCAGACCGAAACTCGCGTCCAGGGCCGGGCGCACGCCCAGGCCGCGGGGAATGACGAGCGCGGCCACCGACAGGCTCATGGCCGTCATCTCTGTCACTCCCCAGCCGGCGAAAGCGACAACAAGGCTCAGCAGCCCCAGTATGCGCACCGCGTCGGCGAACCGCTCGCCCGCGGAGACCGGCCGTCTGAGCAGTGTTTCTCTCATTCCCACAGGCTAGGAGGGCGCGTTTCGCGGCCCGTACAGCCGGTGAATTGCTCTGCTCTACGACGAATGGAGTAGGCGGGCCTGGCGCCGAAGCGAGCGGCTCGCCGCCTACTCCAGATGCACTAGTCGGGCCGATTCGTTCGAACGATCCCGGGCCGTCGTGCGCCGGGTTGTCTGGGACGGTCCCACTTCTCAGGTGCCGGATCACCCAGAACATCGGAGCTCCATGCCTACCCGCCCCGCCCTCAGCCGGGTTCCCTTTCGGATGCTGACTCACGGCATCCGCGACACCTGCCGGATGCCCGCCCGTTACGCCCTGGCTCTCGCGACCGTGCACGCGTTCATCGTCACAGGCCTCGGCCCCCTCGCCCGGCTTCTGGTGCTCGAGGCGATGGAGCAGGCCGGCATCAGCACGCTCACCGACCGCAACGTACTGCACCTGGTGTCCGCCCCGGTGCCGGTCGTGCTCGTGGCCGCCGCCGTCGTGGTCGTGGCGGCTGCGACCTTCACGCTGTGCGCCACGCTCTTCGTGGTCGCCGACCTGCACCTCTCCCGAGCCCGGCCGTCCCTCCTCGCGGTCGGCACGAGGGTCATCGCCGCCCTGCGAACGATGTGCAGGGCCGAATCGGTGCTCCTGGCCATCACGCTCTGCGTTCTGGCCCCGTTGGCCGGCTTTGCCCTGTTCTCCCCGCTGACGGCCGGACTCGCCCTGCCCCCGTTCATCGGGCGCGAATTCGCGAAGACCACCCCGGGCGCCATCGGACTGCACCTGGCGGGCGCGGCTCTGCTCAATCTGTGTTTTCGTTCGGTGCTCACCTTTCCCCTGAGCGTGGTGACCGGTCAGCGTCCGGCCCGCGCATTCCTCGCCAGCCTCAGGGCCACGCACACGGGTGGACTCCGGCTGGCCGTGCTGCTCGGGCTGGCCTTCATGCTGACCTGGCTGGTGTCGCAACTGGCGACAGTGCTGTTCGGCCGCACGGTGGACGGTCTCGCATCCCTGGCTCCCGCCGGCCTTCTGGAGGTGGGCGCCCGGTGCGGGATGGCCCTGGTCGGGATGGCGTCGAGCACCCTGTTCGCCTGCCTTCTCGTGGCCCACGCCCGACGGTTGGCCGGACTGACCGATGCGGCTCCGCTGCTGACACCGCCGCGGGGGCGACCGACCCGCAGAACCCTGCTGGGCGCCACCGCCGTGCTCGGTCTTGTCACCGGAGCGGCGTTCGCCCAGACCGGCGCCATGGCGCTGACGCCCAACGCCTCTGACGCCCTGGTCATCGCGCACCGCGGATACGACTCCGGGGGAGTAGAGAACACCATCGGCGCCCTCGACGCCGCCGCACCGTTCGACCCCGACTTCGTCGAGGTGGACATCCAACAGACCGGCGACGGCGGCTTCGTGGCCAGCCACGACACGAACCTGTTAGTGCTGGCCGGTGTCAACCGGAACATCTACGAGATGACCACGGCCGAGGTCACCTCGACCACGGTGCGGATGAAGGGCAACAGTGACCGGATTCCCACCATGACCGACTTCGTGCAGCGGGCCCAGGCGCTCGGGCAGCCGCTGCTCATCGAGCTCAAGGTGACCGGGCACGAGAAGCCCGGCTTCGTCGCGGACTTACTGGGCGAGCTCGCCGACGTTGATGCGCTCGCGCGGAACATCTTTCACTCGCTCAGCGCGTCCGCGGTCGCCCAGATCAAGCACCTGCATCCGGAGCTCCGGGTCGGGCTGACCCTCGGCATCCTCTTCGGTCAACCGCCGCTCGCGCTGGAGTGCGATTTCTACACCATCGAGCAGTCGTCCTACACTCCTGAATTTCTGGGCGCCGCGCACGCGCTCGGTCGGGAGGTCTACGTGTGGACGGTGAACGGCGACCTCGGCATGCGCCGGTTCCTCCGCGACGGCGCCGACGGTCTGGTCACCGACCGTCTGGCGGAGGCCGAGCACTATCGGGACCGGATCAGCCCCGATGCGGCCTACCTTCCGGGCGATGCCCGAGACCTGCTCCTGGCCGAAGACGTCTGGCGCTGAGCGCTCTGTGCGACCATGGGGATGGCGCGACGCCTGCGAGATCCGGATCCGTCGCGGCATTCGGGGGTGCACGGTGATGATTGTCCTGGGAATTCTGCTGATGGCCGCGGCGTCGGCTCTCTTCACGGCGGCGGTGCGGATTCGCGCCCGGGCCAACCCGCAGCACCCCTTCCCGGTCTGGTCGAACCCGCCGGGGCGGCCCGCTCGGGCGAATCTGCTGCAAGGACTGGCCGGCGCATTCGTGGTTCTGGGCGGCATGGTCCTCTTCCCGGTGCTGGGCTACTACACCGCGCTGCTGTTCGTCCCCGTGACCGTCGCGCCGGCGCTGGCCATGCTGCGACACAACCGTTCGCTGGTGGCCTGACGCCGAGCAATCAGGGCGCCGGCGGCAGCCCGGCGGCGATGGCCTGCAGTGCCGCGACGTGGATGCGCATGGCCGCGACGCCGTCGGCCGTGGCGGTGAGCCAGGTGCGCGGCCGGTTGCCCAGGTACCCCTTGCGCACGGCGAGGTAGCCCGCGGCGCCGAGCGTGCTGATGGCCTTGCTCAGCGCCGAATCGTCGGTCTCGAGCAGGTCGCGCAGGGTTGCGAAGTCGACTTCGACCTCCGCCCGGAGCGCCGCCATCACCGAGAAGCGCAGCGGGGTGAGCAGGGCGTCATCGAGGTCGTGGCGGGGGTGGTGTGCGTTCATCAGACCGCCCAGATAGGTGCGGGCCGGAATGCCGCGACCACCAGCGGGGCCGCGATGAGGATGCCGCCGACGGTGCTGACGAGGCCGAGGTCCCAGGTGGTGCGCGACAGCACCACGGACAGACCCAGCATCAACAGGTAGGAGCAGCCGAAGGCGGTCCACTGGGTGCGGCCCCAGTCTTCCGCGAGCCGGTCCAGGCCCACGCGGGTGGTGCGGGTGGCGAGTATGGCGAGGAAGAAGGCGCCGGCCGTGGCGATGCCGGCGACACCGAACGGAATGCCGGTCAGCATACCGATCGCGCCCAGCCACAGACCCAGGGCGACCGTGACGGCGCGACCGGTCGGGGTCAGGAGGCCCGACAGGGCGGGTTCCGGGCGATGAATTCCGGCAAGCCTGGCCTGCTGCGCTGAGCGAATCGCCAGAACGACCACCGGTACCGCGGTGATGGCCACAATCATCAGCGCGACGGGCCACGGCACCGTCGGCGCCAGGAACGCCAGGTACAGGATGGCGAGGAACGGGAGAACGCTGGCCATCGAATAGCCGAAGCGGCGTCGCTTCGACCCGGGCCGCCGGGGCCGATGCTGGCTCTGCGTGAGTCCGTCGCTGAGGGTGCCGGCCGCGAGGAACGCCGCGAGCACCAGGAACCCCACGTTGACCCCGTCGCCGGCG
>Ga0247803_1000067_pt1 | contig 69944 bp, 54 predicted proteins | sample UWRJL014104B1_FD_180928 | JGI IMG/M metagenome (GOLD analysis project Ga0247803, IMG submission 180928) | Plant litter microbial communities from Arlington Agricultural Research Station in Wisconsin, United States - UWRJ-L014-104B-1 | ecosystem: Environmental > Terrestrial > Plant litter >... | reverse complement strand
GCCCTCGATTAACGGGCGGCCATTGGGCATAAATACGCGCTGGTATTCGGCCTGCTTCATCAACTCCGCCTGCACTTTGCGGCTCGCCGCCGCAAGGCTGTGGGTAACGTTAATACCTTGGCTGGCGAGCGCGATGGCGGGCGCCAATAAGCGGCTTAACGGCAATTGCGAGGATGATTCAGCGGCGATGTCCCGTGCCTTTTGCCAACCGGCCAGAGTGCCACCCATGGTTACAGTGGCGAGCGCGCCACGGTTGGGAATCTGCTTAAAACCTTGTGCGTTGTACCAATCGATACTTGCCAATTTTGCCGCGCGACCACAAGCATCTATCGCACGCGGCGCGGCGCCGGGTTTATGAATCAGCCAGAAACCGTCGCCCGCCAAGCTGTTCATGTGCGGGTAAAGCACGGTGATGGCAGCAGCGGCGGCGATCATCGCATCGACCGCGCTGCCACCCTCGCGCAACACATCCAGCCCGATTTCAGTGGCTTGTGCGTGGGGTGCGCTAAAAGCAATGGCGTGCGGCGTCATGGCATCCTGGGTCATGAATAGCCACCACACAAATCAATTGCCAGTTGCAGCAGGGCTTTATCGTCACCGCGTTTACCGAGCAGGGAAACACCACAAGGCGCGCCCTCCTCCGTCAATACCGGCAGATGCACTTGCGGTAATCCGGCCAGCCCCGCAGGCGCAGTCAGCCCCATTAGTTGGCTGCGATATGTATCCATCCAACTGGCGTCGGCGCCCAGTAAAGGTGATGCACCGGGCGTGGTGGGTAGCAGGATTAAATCGACATCGACAAACCAGCTGTTGATATCCGCCTGCAAGCTGGCGCATTCAAGTTCGGCTGCGGCTTGATCGGCATCGGTAAGCGTTGCGCACCACTGGAAGCGGGCGTGGATATCCGGCGCAAATGTGGGTTTGTGACTATTGATCCACTCGCCATGGGTGTGCCAAATCGACCGCCCTTGCAAGGTGCGAAAGCATTGGCTCGCGCGGGTGAGCCAGTCGCTATTAAGCAAGATGGGTTTGAAGCCTTGCAGCATCGGCTGTTCTTTAAGCCAGGCTTGATGGGCGGGCGTCCAGAGCGCGCCGTTTTGTAAGGGCAACAACAGGGCGATACGCAATGAGTTGCGCTCGAACGTGCGCGGCAGATTGTCGGGCAGCAATACCTCGCCGACTTGCGCGAGGGTGTTCGCATCACGCGTGAGCCAGCCGACGGTATCGAATATGGGCGCGAGCGGTACCATTTGCTCGCTGCTGATCAAACCGTGGCTGGTGCGGATGCCGAACAAACCGTTGTAACTGGCGGGCACACGAATGGAGCCGCCGGTATCGGTACCTAAACCTATATCAATATCGCCTGCGGCCACCGCAGCCGCAGAACCGCTTGATGAACCGCCGGGCAAGCGCTCGGGGCTGAGTGGGTTTGTCGGCGCGCCGTAATGGATATTTAAACCATTAAGACTGTAGGCAATTTCATCGGTTTGGGTTTTGCCGATCAAGTCGGCACCGGCGTCCAGCAATTGGGTTACAACCGGTGAAGTGTGTTCGGGTATTGCGTGACTGGCCAGCCAGTCAGGATTTCCTGCCGCCGTGGGCAAACCGGCGATATGGAATAAATCCTTAACTCCCAGCCGCAAGCCAGCAAGACTGCCTGAGCCTGCGCGGGGATTGGGATAATGACCGCGCCATGCGAAGACACGTTGATCGAGCGACATGTATAACGCCTTAAAAATCTATTTCAAATCCGCCGGTGTTGGAACCTTGTCTTTGTAGACCTCCCAGTTACCCAGAATTTTGTCCATCACCGCCGTGCCCACAACATAAGCCGATTCTAACGAAGCATCTAATCCAGCATAGCCTTCATTTTCAGCAAGAAGATTTTCAGCCGCCGTTACCCCCGGTGGGGGCATGGTGTAGTTACTGCCGGTGCGCAACACCATCACGCGGTTTTTATCCACTTTACCGATATTATGCAAATAGGTGAGCGATAAATAAGTGCCGGTATCTTCCATCGCCGAAGTCACAAATTCACCTTTGCCCTCAGTCCAATAATCCGTCCATTTATTCGCCCAGGTATTCATAATTTCGCCGTGCCAGAAAGTCATGGCCGCGAGTTGGTCGCCCTTCAATACAAACGGCTTGCGCTGCGCGTTAGGGTGATTCACATAAAGTTTGCGCGTGGCTTCAAGGCTTTCGATATCCGGTAATTCAATATCTTTTGTCAACTGAAATGCCCACTCGGTTAAGTCGGGATTTACGCGCAACATTTCACCGGTTGGCTCAGGTTTTTTCGGGTCATAGGGTTTTGATGTATAACGCGCAAAATAACCTGTTTCCCAATCGGCCGGAATTTCACGCGCATCAATTTCATGGGCGAGGTCGCCGTCTACCAAATATTCTGCCCAGGCAGCTGAGCCGATGGATGCATCTTCCGGGTCGATACCCGCAATGCCCGCAACCAACCAATACGCATCAGTAAAATCAAAACGCGGGTCCATGCCCAGCGCCATAGTCGCCGCCGTAGAATGTGCGGTGCCGATACCAGTCACAATGCCCATCACACCGGTTTCCATATTCATATAAATGTCGTGATACGAATTAGGAAATTCAAATTTGGTATCCAGTTTTTGGCGCTCTTTCCACAATTGGAATTCACCGGCTTTATCGCCACTGTCTTCACCAATTTCAAACATGGTGACTACCACAAATTTTACTGGAATCGGCGCTGGCGCTTGCACACTTGCTTCAGCTTTAGTGCTGGCAGTATCAGTTGCAGGTTTATTGCAGCCAGTCAGTACTCCGGCAGACAGCAACAACGACGACAGCAGCGCGACAGACAGTAAATTGGGTTTTAATGTTTGCATCGGGGGAACATCCTCTCAATTCAATTAACGATTAATTATGAGCAATTAATCTTTTTTCTTTTTAGACACCATCAAGCAGAAGCGGGCTATTGCGTTTAACAATAGCCCGCACACCACAGCAACCTTAGAATCTAAAGGTCACTTTACCCACGAAACTGCGCGGCAACTCTGGCAACACAATGGTGCTACCAAATAAATCTGGGAAGTTCGCACGGAAGTAACGTTCGTTGGTTAAGTTTTTACCTTGCAAGCTAACCCCCCAGGTTTCGGCGTTGTAGGAAATACCGGCGTTAAACAAGGTGTAAGACGGCAATTTAATCGCTTTGGAAAAACCAGAGTAGGTTGAGTCTGCATGTACCGCACTGGCAGTAAAGCTGTAACCATCGCCAAAGTTGTATGCGCCGGTCAAGCTAACCATGTTTTCTGGAATACCGGATTTAGTAGCGTCGTCTTCGTTGCCAACCAAAGTCAAACCTTTTACCACATAGCCGTAGTACAGCGATGGATCAGATACGTTTGGCAGATCACCGGCACCCAGGAAACCAAATTGTGTACCGCCATCAAGCGCGGTCAGGTTAGTAATTTCCAAATGAGTCATTGCGGTAGTGATGGTGAAATCTTCAGTGATCAACAACCGTGCTTCAATCTCATAACCTTCACTCTGGGTAGTGCTGTTACTGACCTGATCTTGCGCACTGTAGTTGGAACGGGTTTGCTCAAAGTAAGCAGTCGAGAAGTACAAACGGTCATCAAAGAAATTGCCTTTTACACCCACTTCTTTTAACTCTGAATCGGCAAGCGCATTACCTGCTTTGGTGCCATCTGCATTTTCAATAAGACCCGGTGCAATTTCAGAACCTTGCCCCATGACGATAGTGGACTGGGTAGAACGGGTTACGTAAGGAATAAAGCCAATTGGCGTCGTGTAGGACAAACTTGCAGTCCATGAACCACCTTCATCAGTATCCTTCGCTGTGAAATCATCACGCTGAACGTGTAGCTTGCTACCGACAGAAGTTGATTCCAACTCAAGCACATCGTAACGGCCACCCAATAACAAACCGATATTTTCGGCGATGGTATAGTCAGCCAACACTGCAAAACCGTAATCGGTAAAATTACCCACTAAATAATTGGAATAATCCGAATCGGTACGGGTTGCAAGCAACTTTTTATCCAGACCAGATGACGGCTTGGTCAAGTCACGGCGGTCATAAACTTCGTAATCAAAATCATCGCCTTGCTTAAAGTCGGTGTAGCGAATACTTGGAGACACCTGGTAGCTAGCTTCCAACCAGCTTGCATGTTGGGCATCGAATGCAAAAATTAATTGGTCTTCAACAACATAGCTATCCACAAACTGGGAAAAGCCGTAGGCGTTTTCGTTGATGTTCTCCAGGCTTTCGTAGAATACTTTGTTGGTGATGGTGAGATTATCGGATGCTTCGTGGATCGTATCGAAGTACAGCGTTGACACTGTCGTAACCAATTTATCATCCGGTGCTACCAATGTTTGGCTGCCATCTAGTTTTGCAGTGCCTACATTTTGCAGCGCCCACGCCGGATTCATATCTGCATCGGTTGCGGCCGCACCTGGCACAAAGAAGTTACTTGATTGAGTACCAGACCATGCATCAAATTCGTCGGGTGAGTTAGCACCATCACCATTGGTATCGATAGAGGTTGGTGAACCAGTAATGTAAGTGCCGTGGTCGATCAAGTCTTGCGTCAAACGGTTCCAACCAGCAACTTGATTACCATCAAATTCATGGTACATACCACCAAATTCAATACGGGTAGACGGAGTCAGCTCCATGTTGAAAGAGGCTTGCAAAACGTTTTGATCAGTTGCTGAGTTTTCGTAATAGCTGCCAGAGTTTTCTGTTTCAGCGTAAACATAAAAACCAAGATCTTTGTCGCCAACTTTAGCTGGGCCGCCGACCTCAGCAGTGACCACATTTTTATCCCAACTACCGCGCGTCAGCGAGAATTGGCCTTCGGGTTTATCGAGGTATTGGCCTGATTCTGCACGCGCAGACTTGGGCTCGAAGTTAAGATAACCACCAATTTTTGCTGGACCAAAAATCGGCGATGCTGGCCCACGCACAATATCAATACGATCAGATGCACCAATCGGAGTTGGATAGTTACCTGGGTTGTTCACGCGGCGCATACCGCGGAAATACACTTCACCGGGCGTGCCACGCACATCCAGAGAACCGGCAACACCGAAGAATGATTGGGTAAATGCACCGGGTGATACGAGCACCAAATCATCGATATCGCTGATGTTGTAAGCCTCCATCATGTCAGCACTCACGCTGGTCAAACTGCGCGGTGTTTCTACGATTTGCTTATTGAAACCAAATGCCGATTTACCTTGTTTGGTCATCAAGCCCATGGTGTCACCAATTACCAGGGTTTCTTCTACAGCGCCAGCTACTGCAACCGGCGCAGCAGCTTGTGCAGCAACTTCTTCGGCGGACCATGCTGGAGTTGATGCAACCACACAGCCCAAGCTGATTAACAAGGCGAGTTTATTACGGGAAAAATGTTTGTGTACGGTCATAGCAAGTGCACTCCAAGGAAGTCTAATAATATGTATCAGGAAAGCTGGTCGAGAATTTGCAATCACCATGCCATTTCCTGTCTATATGGTTACATTTTTAAAATACACATATTAATTTCCTTATTTTTCAATACGTTATTAGTTAAAAAATACAGTTCAACTGATTATCAATTGAAAAATTCAGAGCAAAACAAGCAGTAACGACCAGAGGGGGCACAAACTTACTGATGCAAAATAATGCGCCATGCACGCACACTTGAACCAATATGTTGCACCCCATTTGGCTAGTTAAAATCACACAGGGAATAACGCTTACAGGTAAAGCTGTAAGAGACAGGTTTGGTATTTTTCAGACTGCCAATACCGTTTTTCATAAACGTATTTTGAAAGGTGTTAACGCGCGCGTTGTAGGTTTTTAACAACTGCGCTTTTACATCGTCTTCAACAAAACTGTATTGCAATGAGTTGCGACTGAGCAGCAACAATTCATCCCAGGACAAATTAAATTCTTTGACGGCGACAAAAAATTCGTCGGTGATATTGGAGTCCCACATACCGCGATCATCAGTAGAAAGCGCAACAGGAATGCCTAGGCGTAAATATTCGGGGAAGGGATGCTGCGCATAATCGCTCACGTATTCGAGCAATAAATTTGAAATTAAATTAATTTCAACAAGATAAGGACCATGACGCATTTCGCGCAGCAAATCCGGATCACTGATTAAATTGACGCCGTGGCCGATGCGATCTGCACCGAGCATTAAGGTATCGCGAATATGCGAATTCGGTTCATCAACTTCGCCCGCGTGCACTGACAATCGCACATTGTTGTATTTGTGGCGCAACTCGCGCAGAGTTTGGGTAAAGCGCAGCGGATAACCTTTATCGTTATCTTCACGCCCCACCATATTGACGCCGACATAGATATCGCGATTGCGTGCGACTATATCGTAAGAGGCGCGCAGCTGTGCTTCTGCACTAGGTACAAAACGTAAAATGGAATCTTGAAAACGCACGGTCACACCGGTTTCTTTCGCGTCTGCCTGTGCAAGGCGTTTACGAAAAATCACTACCGCATCATCCTCACTGATCGGGCTGCCATCCGGTTTAAAATAACCGCCCGCCTCCAGCATCGTTTCTAAATAAATTAATCCTTCATCGCCAAAGGCCTCCATATTTTTATAGAGAATTTCAGCAATTAAATACGGGCTGTAGAGCAGCTGATCCAAACGCTGCCAGTGGGTTTGAAAAAATTCATCGCGCCCTTCATGATCATGACTCAGGGTTACACTGTTGAGCCAGCCGGTTTTTTCTTTTTCATCCAACTCTTCAAGGCGTTTGTATTCTGCCTTCTCGCAGTCAGGCAATTGGTTGTAACTGGATTCCATTAAATTATTAAACAACATTAAATATGGCCGGCGACCAAAATTGTTTTCCGCAAAATCGCGGCAATTATTAATGCGTACTTTGGTATAAAAACGGTAGCCAAATTCTTTTTGTGCGATAGCAATGTCGTACCACCAACCGGACATTACCGCGCCGCTGATATGATTATGCAAATCTCCGCCCTTAGGCATGGCATATAAAAAGGTGTACAACTCTTTATCGCTCGCGGTCGCTTTAAATTTTTCGAACCAATCACTGCTGGTTGCGGAACCTATAGCGGGGCTAGTCGCAGGAGCAGCTACACTCCAGGTACTGCTTAAGCAACCGATGGCAACAAATACAACAAGTGCGGCACCGCGCCCCGCGCGGAAAAGGGTCTGAATATTGGGCAATAACATAAGCAGAGTCTCTGAAAATCCAGGAGGTTAACAATGAGGGAGAAGCAAGACAGGGGGGCAGATGCAATTGTGATACCAGTAGTGCATTTTCGTGCCAGCAGCGGATTCTCCGCCGCAATATCCTGTCCAATTGGACGGGATTTGTTTTAATCTGGTGCAAGTAATGCTTTTTTGCCCAGTAATATTGCGGCTTACAACCCGATCGCCCTGTAAACACTAACCCTGAACGATGGCACAGAATTTGATTGGACTTGGCTAACCACCAGACCATATTGACGCTTTATTAAGGATTACTTTTATTGGACGCTTTTATGAGTGACAGCGACACACCCAACCTTTACCCGCGCGACTTACTCGGCTACGGGGGCAATCCGCCCCACGCCAAGTGGCCGGGTGGCGCACGCATTGCGGTGCAATTTGTGATTAATTACGAAGAAGGCGGCGAAAATTGTGTGCTGCATGGCGACACAGCATCGGAAACTTTTTTGTCCGAAATTATCGGCGCGCGCGCATTTGAAGCGCGTCATATGAGCATGGAATCGCTTTATGAATACGGCAGCCGCGCGGGCTTTTGGCGGCTGCACCGCCTGTTTCATAAATACCAATTACCGGTGACCGTTTACGGTGTCGCTATGGCGCTGGAGCGCAACCCGGAAGTAGTCGCCGCAATGCTGGAATCCAATTGGGAAATTGCCTGCCACGGCTACCGCTGGATCGATCATCAATTTATGCCTTCTGATGTTGAGCGCGAACATATTAGTAACGCGATTGATATTCACACGCGTGTTACCGGCTCGCGCCCACTCGGTTGGTACACTGGGCGCGACAGCCCCAATACGCGCGCACTGGTTATCGAGCAAGGCGGGTTTTTATATGACTCGGATTCTTACGCCGATGACCTGCCCTATTGGACACATCACTATCCAACGCTTAATGATGGCGAGCCGCATTTAATTATTCCCTACACACTCGACAGCAACGATATGCGCTTTGCGGCAGCGCAGGGCTTTAATTGTGGCGATCAATTTTTTACTTACCTCAAAGACAGTTTTGATGCGCTCTACGCCGAGGGTGAATTCGCACCCAAGATGCTAAATATTGGCTTGCACTGCCGCATTATCGGTAGGCCGGGGCGAATTCAATCGCTGGAACGATTTATCCAATACATTTTGCAACAACAGGATGTGTGGGTGTGTCGGCGCGATGCCATTGCCCGCCATTGGCATGCGCACCACTACCCTACTGCGACCGAAAAATAATCATGCCGTTGAAACTACTTAACTGTTATTGCGTACCATTGTTGTGGCTGTGCCTTGGCAACATTCAATTAGTATTTGCACAAACCTGCGCCCTGCCAGCAACAGCGGCGACGCATTATGATTTCAATATCGAACAGGATTTTTTTGGTGCAAACCCTGATGCACCTACCGACTATTACAAACTGGCTGTGAATTGGTCAGCTGATTACTGCAAAAAAATCGTGGCTGATATAAACATCGAAGCCAACCCCGCGCGCGCCGAAAAACTCAAGCGTGATAATCAATTGCAGTGTTTTTCCGACAATCAATTTGGTTGGGTACTGCACGGCTTATGGGCATCCTCCTGTGATGGAAAACCGCTGGCACAATGCAGCGACTTAAAAGAAATCAATAAACATCCACGCTTTTGCAACGGCGATTTGCCAGCGCTCGCCTACGAGCAAATTGAACCCTACCTATGTATGTCACCCGGCGCAGCGCTGTTGCAAGCCGAGTGGGAAAAACACGGCGCCTGTGATTTCACCAATGCGCAGGATTATTTTGCACAGTCAAAATTACTCTTTGACGATTTACGTTTTCCTGCGCGCAATATGAGTCATGCCAAACTGGCAAAATGGATGAAGCAGAACAATTCACAATTAAACAATATACACATGCTGTTTCGCGAAAGTGAAATGTACATTTGTTACAACACAGAATTTAAATTGATTAATTGCCCGAAACCCAATTAACCAACACCACAACGTTATTTTTTATAAAAAAATCAAGGGCACTCAACCAAAGCAGCACGAACACCAAACCCTTGTTAAAAATCAGAAAGTGAGAGAGACCATGCCTGCAATTCCCTTTAAATCGTTAATGAAGATCAGTTTACTTACCAGCATATGTTGTATCAGCGCCTGCACCTCAATTGATTCAACTCGCACTGCACCGGCAAACCCAACGCAAGAGCGATTAAATGCCGTACTGTGGATGCAAACATCCGCTGAATATTATGCCCTCGCCCAAAGTGCCTATACCCAAGCCACCACAATGCTGGGTAAAGGTTTAGCCGATAAAAACTGGACCGCCGCACAAGAACAAACCGGCGATTACAGCCATTTACCACCAGCAATTATTTTGGATATCGATGAAACCGTATTAGACAACCTGCCATTTCAAGCACAGCTAATAAAAGACAACACCATCTTCACCCAAACTGGCTGGAATAAATGGACGCAGCTCGCCGTAGCACAACCCGTGCCGGGCGCCAAAGCCTATTTGGATTATGTGGAATCACAAGGCGTCACGATTTTTTATGTCACCAATCGCGAAGCAAACCAGGAAGGGAGTACACGCAAAAATTTGCTGCAACAAAAATTACCACTGCGCGACGACATCGATGTTGTACTCACCAAAAACGAAAACGGTTGGGCATCATCCGATAAAGGCACACGCCGCAGTTTTGTCAGTAAAGATTTTCGCATCATCGCGCTAATTGGCGATGACTTCGGCGATTTTGTCTCAGGCGCAAAAGGCACTCCGGAAACACGTGTGGAACTCGCCAAAAACAGCGCCACCGCCTGGGGTAGCAAATGGTTTTTAATACCCAACCCCGTCTACGGCTCTTGGGAAGCCGCACTGTTTAATCACGATTACAGCAAGCCAGAAGCTGAAGTTACAAAATTGAAGTTGCAGAAGTTGCGGGGAATGTAGGTTTTTGGATGGGGATAAAAACGGCGGCAATTGGTGAATTACCGCCGTTTTTCTTAATACGATTGGAACTGCTATATGGAAAATTTCTTAGAAACCATCATCAACCCATCTAATCTTAATCAGGATTAGATATTAATCTCATATTTGACCTGCATTCTTTTATTTTTTCTAACGCCCACTCACTTCTGGAAAAGAACTCTTCACCAGTCCCATCTAAAATAACACCTGAAATACTACCCGCAAAAGTTAAATTAGCCTTCTTTAAGTCTTTCAACAGCATCTTTAAGGCCACTTCAGTATCCTTAATGTAAATCCATTCATCAGCTTTCCAGTATTTATTTTTTTCTTTGGCCGCAACACTCCTAGTAGCTAGCGCTTCGGGCTTCTCATTAACAACATCCCACAAAAAATCTAACAGGTTTTTTTTTGAAATCATTTGTTTTCTCCAACTCGCTTTGCCTTAATATAAACTTTGGTTGGCACATCACTTAGAGTTTTACCATCCACTAAAACTTCTTTTTTCCCTGTTGCGCTCACACTGATATCAGAATATCCCAACTTTGTCCGCTCTCGCCCAAAGGAAATATTTTTCACTGCCTCTACTGCAATTTCATCTTCATTAAGATTCGGAGAAGCAACTCTAATATCATTATATTCCTTTTGAAAATTAGACAAATTTTTCTTAATGATTACACCATTGAGATGCATTGGTGGCGCCCCATGATCGTCAGCATAAAGATCTATAGATTGCGATAAGACTTCACCCGTGATTCCAAAACCTTCAGGCTTCATTAGTACGTTATCATTGAATTGATTATTAATATAAAACTCAAGACTACTCTCATCTACATCTACAGTTGTATAAGCAAGCTCTAAAATCTCGTCTTCGTGCTCAACATAGAAAAAGTATTCATCGCCACCGTAAAGTTTTTTAACTTTGACATCCTCTTGTTTGAAATAATGGATTCTTTTTCCGTCTGCAGTGGTAGTTTCACGTACATTCGACACATCTACCGGAATGTCGTCAATCTTGCTTGATTTGATTTTTTCAACTGGCTCCTTCTTTGGCTGCTCCGGTTTAGCATTACTCTCCGGCGCCAAAGGCACAGGTTTATCAGCACTAGCCGCAGCAACATATTCCACTGCTTTTGCGGGTGGGGTTTTGGATGGTAGGGGGATTTTGTAGGCGAGTAATTCTCCGCTGGCGAGCAATTGCAGGGCTTCGCTTAGCGGGTTTTTCTTTTGCTCACCGTTAAAAATATTTTCGTTGGTTAGATAGCCCAAAAAAGCTTGGGTACTGATGCCCAAGTCGTTCAGCAATTGTTGTGCGGCGTCTGTACTGCTAATTGCTTCTGGAGTCAGCTCGGTTGCGCTGTGGGGATTGGGACCTTTAATGATGCTGAGGCCAAAACCTTTTTTGCCTTTTATGCCGTGGCTAATATTGAGCGATGGTAATTGGTAGAGCGTTAAATCGCCGCGCATGATGGCTTGCGCAACTGCCTGACGAACTTCCGCTGGGTTGCTGCTATCAAAATTGGGCAGGTAGTGCTGGGTGCTTTTTAGAATTTGCACCCATTGATCGGATGCAAGCGGCAGTGTGGCGACGAAGCGAAATGTTGAATATGCATCGCCACTATAACGCTTAGCGGCTGATGCGCGCGGCGCACTGGAGCGCCCGGTTAGTTCGTAGGTTTGACCGGCAATGTCTTTGATGACGAGATTGACCACAATGGCATCCTTGTTGTGATGATCCTGGGAATGTGGAGCAGTAAAAGGGCTTGCGCAGTGTAAAGATTTTGTAGGGTATGTCCATAGCCAAACAGCGCCTGCCGCTAATCTGTGAGGCTAAACAAGCCCGCTTATTTCCCCTTAATCTCCCATTCGCCATCGCCCAACTTAACCAGGGCAAAGTTATGCATTTTTGAACGCGAGCCTTCACCGAGCGCTTTGGGTGGATAAAATAACGCTTTGCTATCGGGATGATCCAAAAATAATTCGTCCAGCGCTGCGCGAATTTCGCTGAGCATTTTTTCCAGGTTCGCATCAAAATCAGGGCGTTTGCGAATGGTGTGGCCGAGCGCGACCAAGCGCATAAAATATTGATTGGCTAACTGTAAAAGTTCATCGGGCAAATTAGTGTGTTGGCACAGGCGCACACGCGGATTTTGCTGGCAGTAATTAAGCAGCGCAGCATAAAAACACAAGGGTTTATTGGCGAGTTCAACTTTGTAGCCGGTGCCACGTACCGCAATACATTTATTTTCCAAATCCAAAATTAAACCTACATAACGGCTTTGGCTAGGTGCAAGGCTCGTTGCTATGGCGACAGGTTTTCGTTTTAAATAAGGCGACAACAAAAACACCAACAGCAATGCCGCAAACAACGGATAGACAGAAATACTTTGCCACAGTGTCGGCTGGCAGATACCTAATTTAAGGCTGATAATTTGGCCGGGCAATTGCAATTGCCGCTCAAGGTATTTGTGCGCGTGATGCTCTTCAGCAGTAACAATAACCGATGAATCAAGCGGAGCTTGCGCGGTAAATTGCTGCAAGCTGCTCACCCGCACCGATAAATGTTGTTCAATCAATAATCCATTCAGTTTTTGCAAATACTCGCGCACCTGCGCCGGATTACCTGCCAAATTTAATGCCGGGTTAGGCAGCGACAAACGCGGTAAATCCAGCGATACACGATTTTCCACCGCGAGAACACTGCGCTCCAAATTAAAATCGCGCTGTAGCGATAGGCCGCAAAAATAGGCGAATTGCAACGCAAGAAAGCTGCCCACAAAACACAGTAGATGATAATAATTGAGTGTTTTTTTGAGCGCACCAAACCGCAATTGATTGAGCCTTGGCATTTTTATGCCGGGATGGTTGATAGGCAGAGTTTGCATTAGCGTTTTACCAACGGCTGCGGGCAACCTTCGGCAAAACTGAGCTCACCAAAATAGGTGGATTGCTGTTGCTGTGCGAGGTTGCGTAAAGAGGCTTGCAAGGCACAAAACAAATCCGTGTTGCGCCCATTCATTTTTAAATACCAACTGCTGCCGCGAATATCGCTGTCGCCGATGGATTGAATATAATTTTCAGAAAACTTTTCCGCATCGTCTTCGGCCCAATAACTGGCGATCATATCCACCTTGCCACTGGCGAGTAATTCGCGCAGGCCGGTATGGTTGTGGCTGTAGACAATCGCGATTTGCTCTTCACGCAAACCTAATTCACGGAACAAATGCATGGGAACAATATGGCCGGAACGGCTGGAGGGATAATCGAGCAAACCAATGCGGCGGCCGAGTAAATATTCGCGCGTTAAAATGGGTTTTTCATCGCGCCCGATTAAGTAAGCCTGGTAGTGCGAATAACTGGCGAGGCGTTTGTAACCGTGAGTATTTTCTGCGTCGAAGGCTTGCACAATATTGTCTTTGGTATTGACTAAATCACCGATACCTTTGCCTATAAACGTAATGTCGGAAACATCGCCAGTGCCCCAATAAGCCTGCACTTGATGATACTGCCGCTGCACAACAGGATCGTCACATAACAAAGTGGCAAGGTTGCGTGCCACGAGTTGCGTATTCATATACACGGTTAATTTTTCGGTAGACGAATTGTTGCCCGAGCTACAGGTGTAGCTGTCTTCTATTAGCGACGGCAAATGATAATCGAGCCGTGCCTGACTATTTTTGCCGACAAACCACATAGCTAACACCGCCATAAAAAATAGCGTAAATGGGTAGCTGATGGGTGCGAAAACTTTTAAGTCGTTCATGAGTTTTTCTAGAGTGCCCATTACTGGTGTGACGAAACGCTTATCAGCAGAGTTGGCTTTTTATCTGCTGTGTGTTTTTTGACCGAATCGACTACGTGAGGTTTGCAATTTCCATACCTTTGGCACACTAAATCGCACTCATTTATATGATTTTGTCTATAAATCGATTGTTCATTGTGGAAACACATCAAAATTACCTATAAAAACCCTGCTTTAGTGGCGTATTTGTTGCCATCACAGCCTCAGCAATCCTTGTCTAGCTAGCCAATTATTAAACATCCTTCATCTATTAGCGTATTACGGGCGCACGGCGCACCAAAGTAGATCCAACATGCGCCAGTTTGGCGAGCAAATGCCAACTCGTGATGGATTTCTTCACGAATTCCCGCCCTCACCCACCCTTGGCATAGCTTCTGCTGCGCCTTAGTACCGCTTTAAACCTGCTTTATCGCCTTGGATAAGCTTACTTATTAACTGTAACCAATTGATGTTAAAGATTTATTAACCAGTAACTTTGAATTTCGACAAATGCTTTCTATCGCGCGGCACTCATTTGAAGATATGCCCAACACATCCATGCCGCACCTTGTGCCACACGTTTTACCTGATTGGAGTTTGTTATGAAGATTGCCCATTTCGTTTGCGGCCTGCTGTTAGTTACCACCAGTGTTCAGGTTTTAGCCTGGGGCCAAAACGGCCACCGAATAGTTGGCCAGATAGCCAATGACCACCTGACTAAAAAAACGCAAAAAGCATTGGTGCCGTTATTGGGTGGCGACCGGCTGGCAGAAGTAGGCACCTGGGCCGATGAAATGCGCTCTGACCCAGCACCCTTCTGGCAAAAAGACTCTTCGCGCTGGCATTACATCAATGTGGCCGTACCCAAGGATTTTGATGCGGCGCACTACCACACGCCGCAAACCAAAGAGGAAGTGAAGGATATTTACGGCGGCATTCTGCGCTGCATCGCCGCGCTTAAAGACAAAAACACGTCGCTCACCGACCGCCAATTTTATCTGCGTTTTCTGGTGCATCTGGTCGGCGATATTCACCAGCCGATGCACACCGGCCACGCGGAAGATCGCGGCGGCAATTCCATCGATGTGAAATTTTTTGGCGAGCAGACCAATCTGCATTCACTCTGGGATACCGAATTACTGGAATCGCAAAATCTGAGCTTTACCGAATTCGCCGCCTTTATTGATACACAAGATAAGCAGCTGATTAGCACTTATTTGACCAGCAGCCCCGCCGACTGGCTCAAGGAATCGATGGCGCTGAGTGAAGCGATTTACCAAAGTGCCGCGCCGGTTAATAACGCCAGCCCGGAGCTGAGTTACAGCTACGTCTACGAACAAATGCCAGTCGCGGAGCAGCGGCTACTGCAAGCGGGCATCCGCCTTGCGGGGTTACTCAACAGTATTTATGACCAACGCGCCAAGCCGGGTGTTACGGCACTGGCGTCGGCCAAGGACTAGCACCAACCCGGAACCCATATCACCCATAACAACAGCAAGCCAAAACCATAGCTCGGTAGCGAGCACTGCTATTAACCACTCCATTACTTTTGTTTAGGGAACACACTATGAAACCGCTAACGAATGTACCCGTCACCACTCAGGGGACGATCGCTAAAAAAACGCTGCTGAAAAGAAGCGCTCTCTGTATGGCGATCACCGCCGGCATTTCCGGCTATGCTCAGGGTCAGGACACCAGCTCGGCGATCCTCGGTAAAATCACCGCGCCCGATGGCTCACCCGCTGCCGATACACGCATCATCGTGCAACATCTGCCCTCCGGCACTGTGAGCGAAGTAAAAACCAACAGCGCCGGTAGCTACTCCATGAAAGGCCTGCGCATCGGCGGCCCCTACAAAATCACCATCGATTCCGAGACTTACCGCGACGCCGAAATGCGCGATCTGTATCTGCAATTGGGCAAGGTGCTGCGCCTCGACCAAACACTGGAAGCGGTTGATACCGCCGACCTGGAAGAAGTCGTCGTGATCGGCACCGTCATCCCCTCCAGTACCAAGGGCGCCAGCTCGGTATTCAGTGAAGATGACATCAACAACACCCCGGCATTCGGACGCGATATTAAAGACATTATTCGCAGTAACCCCTTAGTAGTTGTTGAGAATGGCCAGCTGAGCATCGCCGGTAGCAACCCTCGCTTTAACAACATCACCGTCGATGGCATGGGTCAGAACGATGACTTTGGCCTCAACTTTGGTGGCTACCCAAGCTCGCGCCCACCCGTATCACTCGACGCTGTAAGCCAAATCAGTGTCAACACCGCGCCCTTTACCTCAAAAGTGGGTGGTTTCTCTGGTGGCTTGGTGAATGTGGTAACCAAATCCGGCACCAATGAATTACACGGCTCGATACGTGTTGATGGCACTAACGACAGTCTTTCAGGCGACCCTGAAACCGGTGACCTGGATCTGGGCAAAGAAAACTCTATGGGGCTCACTCTCGGCGGCCCAATATTGCAGGACAAAGCGTTTTATTTTGTCTCTTACGAAAGTCTGGAGCAGGACAACGCCGCACTCTTTGGCGTGAATGGCTCGGGCGCCAACACCAGTAACGTCACCCCGGCTGACTATGCGCAATTTCTACAAACACTCAACGATGTCTATGGCATGACCGATTCGGTTGCAGGTGGCGTGGGTGAGCGCGATGAAAAACTGCTGGTCAAGTTTGATGTAAACCTGAGCGATGCACACCGCATGGATTTCAGCTATCAGCAGCAGGATAACGAACTGGATCGCAACAGCCCGGATCAAGCCTTCCAACTGCGCATGGACTCCAACTTTTTTACCATCAAGACAGTATCGGACACCTACAGTACTCACCTTTTCTCTGACTGGACTGACGCGTTCAGTACTGCGATTGGCCTGTCCTACAAAGACCTGACTACCGAGTCACAGAAAAAAACCGACTTGGGACAGGTCACGGTCAACATCGGCAGCAACGCCATAGTGTTTGGTACCGATGCCGCGCGCCATGCCAATGTCGCCGACACCCAGACCCTGCAATTGCATCTGGACGGCACCTATTTGATGGGCGACCACGAACTGCGTTTTGGTTACCAGGGTCAGAGCGTGACCTACTACAACCTGTTTGGCCAACACACCTCAGGCACCTGGGTGTTCAGAAGCCTCGCAGATTTTGCCACCAAAAAACCGTCCCAGCTCACTTACCGCAACGCCTATACCAACAATGCCGATGATCTGGCCTATGAAGCGGAACGCACTACCCACGCACTTTACGGAGAAGATAGCTGGACAGTCACACCGGATTTGTTGCTCACCTTCGGCCTGCGCTATGAGCAGATCGCCTCAGACGACGTACCCGCCGAAAACCCCCGCTTTATGACCAGCTACGGTTACAGCAATACCGAAAACCTCGACGGACTGGACATCATACTGCCGAGATTCAACTTCAACTGGGACTTGAACGAGACCATGACGCTGCGCGGTGGTGTCGGCCGTTTTAGCGGTGGCAAACCCAACGTCTGGCTCGCCAACTCCTACACCGCTGATGGGATGACCGCCGTGGCCGCGCCTAACATTGCCACCAACGCTGCCATCGCCATTCCCGCTAATGTCGATTTCACTCAAGTACCTGACTCGGTCGAAGCCTCATTGGTCAGAGGTGCAGGTAGCACCGCTTATGTCGATCCGGATTATGAGCTGGAGTCAGATTGGCGCTACCAACTGGGCTGGGATCAAGAGCTGAACATTCCTTATCTGGGTGATGGCTATCTCTGGAGCACCGAGTTCAACTATATCGACAAAGAGAATTCCTCCTTCTGGGTTGATACCTCACGCAGAGAAAGGAAAACAAATGGTCGAACCTCTGATGGGGTGCGCATCATTTACGAAAGTATTTACACCGGTAACCTGGCAGAAATCTCCGACATCATGCTCACCAATGCCGACAAAGACGGCCGCAGCATCATCTGGACGACCAACGTCAGTAAGGATTGGGACAACGGCGTAAATATGTTTGCCGCCTATACCCATCAAGACGTAACCGAGGTCAACCCCGGCACTAACTCTACTGCCGCCTCCAACTACAACTTCAACATGACCATCAACCGCAATGAAGAATTGGTTGGCACCAGTAACTACGAAATTGAACACCGTATTGTGCTCAATGTGGGCTATGCCGCTAATTGGTTTGGCGACAATGAAACGCGCATCAACCTCGCCTTTGAGCGCCGCTCCGGCCGCCCACTGAGCTGGGCACTGGATTCGTTTAACGACAACGATTTGGGTGATCAGCGCGACTTCTATAGCAGTGATGCCTATCTGCCCTACATTCCCACCGGCCCGAACGACCCCAATATCAATTGGGCAAACAGTGACTGGCCGGGTGCCACTACCCCAGAACAAAAATACGCCGCCATGCTGGAGGTCATCAAAGGCGCGGGTGTAGAAGGTTACGCCGGTGGTTATGTCCCCAAAAACTCTGCCACTCAACCTTGGGTGACCGATTTGGATTTAAGCATCCAACAGGATATTCCCGGTTTTGCTGATGGCCACAAGGGCACCCTCTACTTCACCATCGACAACCTGCTCAACCTGATTGATAGCAGTAAAGGCCAAGTGCGCCGCATGGAATTCCCGCAACAAACACTGTGGGATTACGACGTAACCCCCACCACCGGCCAATATGAATATGACGTGCGCTTCAATGGCACCAACACCAACAACTGGACCGAGTACGTTCCAGAAGAATCGGTGTGGCGCCTGAAATTGGGCGTGAGCTACAGCTTTTAACCCTTCCCGTTAACGAACGCGTTACCCACCTTCTTGCCACCCGGTAAGAAGGCTGGGATCACTCGCGCTCAATTCCGGGCTTTTAACCTGTTCCACCTTTATCAATCACCCACTGTTGAGGAGTTACGTGTTATGAAAAAGCTCGCCCTTGGTCTTATCGCACTCGCCGCACTCTGTTCCGCCGCTACCCAGGCAGCCAACTGTGTGTACGGCTGCCCGACGGGAAAATCCGGTCAGGTTGTCACCCGTTCGATTTACACAATAAGCAATAACGCCACGACCAAGTTCGCCGATTGGGCCTCCTACCAAGTGACCTCCGCCACTATTGATGGCCCCTCACGTACCCGCACCTGGAAAGCCGACCCTAGTATCACCGCCGCCAACACCCTTGAACCGGCCGATTACACCAACGCCGCCGCCGAGCTGGGTACTGACCGCGGCCATCAAGTCCCTCTGGCTGCGTTTAGTAATACTGCCGATTGGGCAACCACGAATTATTTATCCAACATCACCCCGCAAGCGGCCGAATTAAACCAAGGCCCTTGGGAGCGTTTGGAAAATGCCGAGCGTGTTATTGCCCGCAGCGGCCAACCGATTTTTGTCGTCACCGGGCCACTTTATGAAAGGTTCTTCGGCTCACTACCCAACGCCGACGAGTTCCATACCATTCCCTCTGGCTATTACAAAATTGTTATCGCCGTTATCAGCGGCACAGTAAAAGCCTCGGCGTTCATCATGGAGCAAGACTCAGCGCGCGCCGATAATTTTTGTAGCAAAGAAGTCACCATCGATGAAGTTGAAATGCGCGCAGGCATTAACGTCATGCCCACCCTATCCACCACCATCCAGGCTCCGGTTGAACGGAGTTATGGCGGCTTAAAAAGCCAATTAGGTTGTTAACCGAGTTCGTGTAGTTCTCATGAGTGCCCCCTTTGAGCGGGTTCGCCCGCTCCTTTTTTCACTCATTGTTTAGAGAGCGATTGTTTTAAAAAGGCAAACAAGATGCGCATGAGCAAAACCACTATCTGCCTTGCATTACTATTCATAGCGTTATTGTGTTTTAGATGGATAGTTATTGAAAAATATAACGCCGTCGATTTACCCAATAAAACGCCAACAGTAATTCCTGAAGAAAAAAACACTCAATTAGTCATTCAGAAAAAATGAATGTCGTCAAAAAAAATCAGTAACAATTAACAACGATTTAAGATGAACCACAACATAATCCAACTGCATATTCGTTAAGGATGTATCAGCATGTTGCAATCACCAGAATCCATCGCAGCGCACAACGCAGCGACTAATGATGAGGTCTTCCATAAGTTGGCTTCACTACAAATGCCATCAGGTTTTCATCTTAACCATTTTTTGTTTCGTTATATTGCCGCTGAAAATTATGCCCGCGAGCCGCGCCGAATTTCGCGGATGCGCTTGGCACTGGTTGCGTCGGGAATTCCCACTACCGACAAAGAAGCGTTTTTATTGTTTATGCAAATGGAGAAATTTCAATTTGCGTATGAGTATTTAAAACGGCAAGGAAAAATCACTACCGAGCACCTGTGCGAAGTTAACCGCATAGTTGCATCAACTAAACCGGGAACAGGGAAAATAAGAATCAGCGATCAGTGGCTAGACCACAACGCAGCAAGCTATGCGATACCCGACACTAAAGAGTTGCCCGAACTACTGCATCGGCTAAATACATTAATAAATAATGAATCGATAGACCCATTGGAAAAAGCCCACGAAGCACACGCACGCTTATTACTTGCTCACCCATTCACCGATGGCAATGCACGCACCGCGCGTATTCTTTGGCAAGTGCTTGCAGAGCAAACATCACCTTCCCCATTACCACCCTTTATTTATCGCTTAAATAAAACCGAAAAAAGATACCAGGATGCAGTCAATGCATTTAGCAACAACATTGGTGTGCAACATGATTTTTGGCAAGAAAGTAATATCTGGGCAGACAAGCAATTAAAGGAGATGGCGCGCATTGCCAATTGGCACGATTGGAAAATCCATAAAAAAACCAGCGTCACATCGTTAAGCATCAATGCCCTCGCGATTATTAAATACGCCTGGAAAAACCCGGTAATTTATTTACCCAAATTACAACGGCTATTGGAGTTAGATTCCCACCATCTAAAAGAAGCTCTCGACGAACTGACCAAAACCAAAGTACTGGAACCCAAACGAGTTCACTACCCGGACGGTCAAATTATTTTTGAATGTACTGACATCAGTAACTGTTTTTCTGAGTTAGAAAATTACCTGTTTACCCATTTATAACCTTAACGATTCATGGAGCTGTTTGAGCGGGCTAGCCCGCTCTTTTTTTGCGCCGAGAATAAAAATTCAAATAATTGTATCTGTTGGCTGCGAATTATTATCTTAAATAAGCTTACTGATCAACGCTAAGCCGTTCTTTTATAAGCACTAACAACGATTCAGCCTGAATTCTGTTAAATCATTCCTCGCGCAACTGCACTGCTTGATGATCGGCATGAGTTTTAATCCGGTTATTAACCATTTTCAGCAGGTGCAAAAATGAAACGTCATTTATGGTTACCAGCGGCACTTGTCGCCGCGTTTTCGCTGCCGACCCAGGCAGCGGTTTTAATTTCTGAAGTACTTTATGATCCACCGAATAGTTTGGATTCCACGCTGGAATGGGTAGAGTTTTTTAATGCAGGTTGTGAAGCGGTTGACCTCAGCACTTACACAATGCAAGACAAACAGGGAACTCCTGTACTTAATCTCAGCGGAACCATTCAACCCAATAACTATTTAATTTTTGCCAACAAAGCCGATGCATTTATTACCAAATATGGTTTTGCACCACACCTGACAGGAATGTCACTCCAGTTAGGCAACAGTAATGGTGATTCACTTCTTTTAAAAAATAACGGTGTCGATGTAGACACAGTTGCCTGGCGCAATGGTATTGCTGGCTGGTCAATTACCGCTACCGATGTGACCCTGTATCGCACCAATACCAACAGTCCGGCTACGGTTGCAGATTGGGCAGTAAGCACCGCCGATAGCCCCGGCACCGGCTCGCTCACGCAAGATTGTTCTGGTGGTGGAGCGTCGAGTAGTAGTACAACTAGCAGTATAAGTAGTAGCTCCAGTAGCACTGAACAAATCGGTAGCAGCTCAAGCTCTAGCGCAATCTCTAGCGAAAGTAGTAGCTCGCTCAGTTCTTCATCAAGCTCATCAACAAGCTCTTCCGTAATAACAACGCCTTATAGTTACGATGTGTATTACGCACCAACAATGGGGCTGGAAGGTTTTGAATTGCGCGCGGCGCTGCACTCTATTGTTAAAGCGGGTCACATTTTCCTAACTTACGCGCAGGTGTGGGGCGCATTGCAATACACCGATGAAGACACTGAAAACACGGCGAATGTTGTGCTGTTGTATAGCGGCCGCACGGCGGATAAAAATGATCGCGATGGTCAACCCGGATTTGGTAACGATTCATGGAACCGCGAACATGTATGGGCAAAATCCTATGGTTTCCCCGATGATAATCAATACGGTTATACCGACATCCATCACCTGCGCCCGGAAGATAAAACGGTTAATAATTCACGTAGCAATAAAGCATTTGATAATGGTGGTTCAGCAGAAGGTGAAGCGCCCGATACCTTTACCGATAACGATTCATGGGAACCGCGCGATTCCGTAAAAGGTGATGTTGCACGCATGTTGTTTTATATGGATGTGCGCTACGAAGGCACCGATGGCAATACACCGGATTTGGTATTAGTCGATAACACCGCTATGGCGAGTGGCGATGCCAACATCGGAAAATTGTGTACGCTGATTGAATGGAACCAACAAGACCCGGTCGATAATTTTGAAATGCGCCGCAACAACCGCATTCAGGAACGTCAGGGCAATCGCAATCCGTTTATTGATAACTCCAATTGGGCGTTGAGTTTGTGGGGCAGCTTCTGCGGTATAACATCGTCATCAAGCAGTAGCGCGAGTAGTGAAGTAAGCAGTGTGTCATCGAGCAGCATTGCATCGAGCAGTTCATCACTAATTGCTAGCAGCAGTTCAAGTAGTACAGCTAGTATTTCCAGTAGCTCAGCTGCTTCGGTCGCATCCAATAATAATTCCGGTGGTGGTGGCGGCTCTATGAGTTGGCTGAGCTTATTGTTGTTGCTGGGCTTGGTTCGTTTACGTCGATAATGAAAAAGTAAAACAGTGCGTTAATGGGGCGATTATTGTCGCCCCGTTTTTTGCACATCTAACAGAAAATTTTTACTGTGTTACAACGGTAACGCCACTGCCCGTTTTAACAATATCCACTTTAAGATTCGCGCCGCTGACCAAAGCGCTGTGGTAAACCGTTGTACCCAATACATCGCCGGTAATCGTTAAATTGTAAGAGCCATTTGTTACCGGTATTGAATAAGCTCCCGAGGCAAATACGGGGTAAGATTTCCCATTAAAACTAATGGTTACACCGCTTAAGCCCTCACCTACATTGTAAAAACTATTATTGTTGGTATCGCTATACACCACGCCGGTTAAGTAATAACTGGAGCCAGATAGCGCAAAGTTTTGCGTTATCATTGATGCCAGATAATTTCTACCCTCATAAGCAAAATAACCTTGCTTTTGCCCGACACCAATTTCGCGGAAATCGGCATTGAGAATATTCACTCTATGCCCCGGCGATTCAAATAATCCTTGATGCTGTACAACCGCATAATCCGTTAAATTAATACTTGAACCGGTAGAGCCGCCCCACGCAATATTTTCACCATTAGCCGAACTGCCGGTAAATGAATAACCTGCTGCAATCATTCGCTGAGTTGCGGTGCTGTTATTGTTGCCTGTATGTGAAAATATATCGGCATCCAACATCCACTGCGAATGAATGCGTGCAGAGTCGATTAACAATATATTGTGCGCAAGCGGTGGCTTTGCAGTTGCGGTAATTGCAGTACCGGTGATGCCATCATTTAAACCCATGCTGTAACGCGCTGCCTCTGCTTCAGGGTTAGCGCGGGCGCGATTAATTAATTCCACCATTAATACTTCTTGGGCAGTCGGCTGCCTGGCAAGATCAATCGCCACGGGCGTTGCACTCACTTCACTGCTCGCCGCACTTTCTATATCGCCATTCACCGCCGTCACTACAAAATAATAATTTTCATTATTGCGTAATGAATTAATAACATAAGGTGATGTGACATTTTGCAGCCGGGTGCCGTCATCAAAACTGGCAATACTATTAATCAAAATACCGGATTCAGAAGCGTAATAAATGCTGTAGCCAGTCGCACCGGACACGGAATTCCAGCTAAGTGTCACCGAACCATTCGCGGGAATGACCGCAACATTCTGCGGTGCAGCAAGTGAACTAACACTACTCAGCGCCGCAGCGCTAGACACCACACTACTAACAGAAGATTGACTTGCAACAACCGAACTGGACATGACACTGCTAACTGCCAGCGAACTACTATTAAGCGCGCTACTCACCGCAACATTGGTTGGTGTTGATGATGCTGGCGAATCGGAACCACCGCCCGATGAGCCTCCGCACGAGATAAGCGATAACAGTATAAAAAATGCCGAGAACCGCACTAAAAGTAATGAGCTATTCATTGTTACAACCGTATGTGTTAATAGGTGCCAAGATGGTAGCAAGGACAGGCTTAACGAAACGAGACAAGCTGCTCAGCTTGAGCCTGCCATATAACATAAGGCAGGACGAGTGATAGATAAGGGGTGACATCAAATACGATTAAGGTGAGGTCTAATTAACCGTCAGAATCAAACTATAAATTGCGCTCAACCCAACTCACGGTAAGCGCAAGTAATTCTTCTGCAGTAGATTGATCGTCCGCCAGGCCATTAGCATTACTACTACCCAATACATTAAACATATGGTCGGCATTTTTTACCAAAGTTAGTTGTGCGTTTTTAGAATTCGCTGCGTTAATCAAATTAACCGATGATGCATAGGGCACAAGCGTGTCTGCACTACCGGCGATGGCGAGTAGATTGCCATGGTAATTTTTCATTCCATCCAGACTGGTGTTTTTGCTTATTTCATCAAACCACTGCAGGCCAAAATTTAATGGTTCAGCACGCCAAGGGAATTTAACTGCCGCAAAGCCGTTGGCTTTTGCTTCTTTATAATATTCGTCAAAAAAGAATTGAAAAGCGCCTATGCCATTACCGGCAACGCTAGACCATGCGACCAACGATTTAACGCGTGCATCAGTTGCGGCGACTAGCTGGGCGATTAAACCGCCTTGACTAAAACCAACCAAGCCCATGCGCTCGCTATCTATATCAGCTTGCGTCGCAAGAAAATCCAATGCGCTTTTTGTATCGCGCGTGGCACTGGTGAGATTATAAAGACGATAGTCAACCGGGCTCTCGCCAGTGCCTGCAAAATCAATGCGTAAACTGGCGTAACCTGCTTTAGCTAAATCCTGCGCAAGGCGTTGATATAATCCACCCACTTCATTTTTTTGCGATGCAGTGCCGTGCAGCAGCACCATCACTGGAAATTTTTTGCCTGTGACTGATGTGGGTTTTACCAGAATGCCGGGAATCTTGTATTTGCCATTGTCGATAAACACGGGGGGTTCGATATAGATTGTTGCGTTGGAAGTGAGTGCAGTATTGGTAGCGCTATTTGATGTAGCACAACTCATTAACGCCATACTCATTACACCGAAAAACAAAATTAGTACTAGCTTGCGCAAATCATTCATAGCGTGATTCCTAAAAAATTACATTCACTTAACTAGCCAGCAAAATCCACACTACCTTCAACAATAATCATATTCGCACTCGCGTTCGCGTTGCGCAGTGCGTGAATAGGGGCGTATTCAGCGCAGGTCGCCCAGTGGTTAGCGGTGGCGAGATCTGGAAATTCCATCACCACCAAACGTTTTGGCCGCCAGCTACCGCTGATGACGTCTGCTTGCGCGCCGCGTACCAAGTAGCGCCCCTTGCAGGCAAATACGGTGGGCGTAATTTTGGCGAGATACTCCTTGTAGTTTTCTGCGTTGTGCACTTCTATATCAACGATGACATAAGCAACCATGATTATTCCTTTACAAAAATATTATTGCGTATTGAGCCAATCGATTAAGACTTTGCGCTCAATATCAGTCATTTGATGAAAATTGCCGAGTGGCATATACCCGGAATTTAATGCCGGTAAGGCGCGTACCTTTTGCGCCGCAAGATGTGCAGTAGAATCGATAATTAAACCTGCCGGTGCTGCGGCAAAACCCGGTTGTGTTGGTGTGGCAGCATGGCAGTTGGCGCAATGCACTTGAATTAACTGCGTGATTTTTGCGGGATCGTTTGCAGCGACAGTGGTAGCTGAATCCTGTTGGATTACATCATTACCAGCGTTTGCTACATTACCCGTGGGAGCCGATGTAATTGACATCAATACCGCAATCAACACAATCCCCAACAAACTGGTCACTAAAATAATAGGCTTCACATAACCCAAATGTTTCAGGTTAAAAAAGTGGCGCCCCCAAGCCAAACACACGCCTATACCCACTAATACCAACCACGAATAAGCGTGGCTATAAAGGAATGAATAGTGGTTACTCAGCATGCAAAAAATAACTGGCAGGGTTAAATAGTTATTGTGTGTGGAGCGCAATTTTGCAAACGCCATCGCGCAGGTATCCGGCGCTTCATTGTTGCTCACCGCTGCAATAAATTTGCGTTGCGCAGGCATAATGCCCCAGAACACATTTCCGGCCATCCAGGTTGCGATCATCGCCCCCACATGCAAATAAGCGGCGCGCGCCGAGAATAATTGATGTGCGATATAACTCGCCAAGGTGATGATGGTGAGCAATGCCGCTGCGATAATTAAGCCGCGCTTCACCAAAGGTGTGCGCAGCAATAATTCGTAAATCAATTGCCCACCAAGAATAAATGCAACGCTGGCAACCACTGCCCAACCCGGCGATTGAATTAAGGTGTTGTAACCAACCAAATAGGTTTGCGCTTGCAGGTAATACATTAAAATTAATAAACCCGTGCCACTCAACCAAGTGCTGTAAGCCTCCCATTTAAACCAATGTAATTTCACTGGCATTTCGGGTGGGCGTAAATGGTATTTGGCAACTTCATAAATACCGCCGCCGTGGATTGCCCACAAATCGCCTTTTACTCCTTGATCGGCTTTGTATTGCGGTGGCGTGCGTAAACTTAAATCCAACCAGATAAAATAAAATGATGCACCTATCCACGCGATAGCGGCGACCACATGGAACCAGCGGAAGGCAAGATTGAACCACTCCAACACTAAGGGATTCATTAATCCATCCATACTAATTCTCCTTGTGCGCTGTCGGTACGGCGAAATACCAACTTACCCATAATGTAAGCGCGCGCGATATTGTGCTCATCGCCCAAGGTCATTAATGCAAATAGTTTTTCCGCTATATCTACCGCTGTGGTTTGCCGCAGCGCTTGCAAGGGTGTTGCACCTAAATTGATAAGAATAAAATCTGCTTCTTTTCCTTTTTCAAAATTGCCGATGCAATTATCTAATTGCAAGGCGCGTGCATTACCCAATGTAGCCATATAAAACCCTTTTAATGGATGCAAATTTTGCCCTTGCAGTTGCAACACTTTGTAGGCTTCGGCAAGGGTGCGTAATTGCGAAAAACTGGTTCCACCACCCACATCAGTAGCGAGGCTGACGGGAATTCCGGCGTCCTCTAAACGCGCCATGTTCAGCAGGCCACTGCCGAGAAATAAATTCGATGTAGGGCAAAAGGCAATGCCCGATTGTGTTTGTGCCAAGCGCGCCACTTCTGCATCACTTAAATGAATACCGTGACCAAATACACTGCGTGGGCCGAGCAATCCGTAATGGTCGTAAACATCGAGATAATCGCGCGCGTTGGGATACAGTGATTTTATCCACGCAATTTCTTGCAAGTTTTCCGAGAGATGGGTTTGCAAATAAAGGCCAGGGTAATCGCGGTACAACTGCCCCACCACCGCTAATTGCTCCGGTGAACTGGTGGGCGCAAAACGCGGCGTGAGCGCGTATTGCAACCGGTGATTGTTATGCCAGCACTCAATTAGCTCACGGCAATCAACATAACTACTTGCCGGGGTATCCAACAGTCCGGCGGGCGCATGGCGATCCATCATCACTTTTCCGGCGATCATGCGCATATTCAATTTTTCTGCTGCCGAAAAAAATGCATGCGTTGATTGCGCAAATACGGTGGTGTACACCATCGCGGTAGTAGTGCCATTTTGTAACAGGAATTTTAAGAAGGCATCTGCCGCTACCGCTGCAAAATCCGGATCAGAAAATTGTAACTCAGTGGGAAAAGTAAAATTATTCAGCCAATCCAACAACTGCTCACCGTAAGAGGCGATCACACTGGTTTGCGGATAATGAATATGGCTATCGATAAAACCCGGTATTAATAAATGTTCAGGAAAATGACGGCACTGGTGCAAATCCAAACCCTGCCGCGCCATTGTTTCCGCATCACCTACAGCTTTTACCCGGCCATGCTCTACCAAGAGCACACCATCTTCAAAATATTCAATGCCCGCACCCGTTACAGGGTCAGGCACATCGGTAAAATGTAAAATTCGCGCGCGAAATGCGCCCACATCAGAAGCAGTCATAACCAGCCTTAACACCAAGAGAAAACATAATCACACAAATAAAAACTAAATTTGAATGCTGGATACTTTAGCTACCGCGATAGGTTGAATAACCGTAGGCGTTAAGTAGCAGCGGCACGTGATAGTGCTCGTGTAAATTACTCACGGTAAAACTGATTTGAATTTCAGGATAAAAACTGCTGAGTTGCTGCTGCGCATACCAATCGCCCACGGCGAAATATAAAAGGTGATCACCCGCGCTTAATTCAAATTCATTTTCCCATTGCAGAATACGACCATCAGCATCCGTTACTGCGGTAGCGATAGGGGCATCGGTATCCAGGCGATGTAACGTCACCCGCACATTCGCTGCTGGCTTTCCCGCTTCGAGATTTAAAATATGGGTGGTGATCGCTGCTTTTTTCATAGCCTATGTTCCATAAATCTATCAATGGGTATCGATTAATTTGGCGAGCCGCAAGCGGGTAATTTCGCCTTGTTCACGCGCGCCATTTTGTAATTCCAGCGCACGCGAATTATCTATTCTGGCCTGTAACAACAACAGCATATCGTCGGCTGATTTTCCGCTGGCGCAGACAATAAAAATAAAACCATTTTTTTCTTCATATGCTTTATTAAGCCGATACAAATCCTGAATTACTGACTCACTCGCCTGTAATACTTGCCCCTGTTCTTGTGTGGCGCGGCCAGCGTAGCGCGAGCGAAGTAATTCAATATCGCCAATGCGGGCATGTCCGGAAAATGCTTCAAGGATGTGTTCCTCTTCCACACCCGCCCAAAAACAATTAGCGGTGGTTAATAATTTCTCCAAGCTCGCGTAGGGACGCCGCTCAGCAACATGTTTTGCCCAGGATTGGCAATGGCAGCAGCCGTAGAGTGCGGCTATAGCATCGGCTGATGGCAACTGATTAAATTCACTTAGCGTCATAAGGTAATCCTTTCAACAGATGGCCATTACTCACAGACAATTTCAGTTGCTTTTTGGGTGTGCATAATCGTTTTAATTTCGCGCCATGAGGTTGACCGCCCTGCTTGTACCGGCACTTGTTGGTAATAAAGGCTTTGCAATTGCGCGGCAATGGAAACGGCCACTTCCATGGGCAATTTACCTTTCACGTCTGGCAGACCAATCGGGCTGTGTATTTTTTCTATTACAGGAACAGCAAAACCAGCATCGGTTAACCGTTTGCGAAACCGCAGTGCTTTGGTTTGCGAACCAATCATTCCGGCGTAAGCCCAGCGCTGATCGCGTAACAACATTGAACAGAGCGAAAAATCCAGTGCGTGATCGTGAGTAAAAATAATTACCCAGGTAGCATCGGGTAATTGCGCGATAGCCTCAGTGGGATCAGCATAAAACTCGTAGCGGCAATTGGCGGGCAAACTATTGGTCATTAATTCCGGGCGATTATCAATAATCCGTACATGGCACGGCAGCCCGGCGAGAATTGTCACCAGTGCCTGACAAACATGGCCTGCACCAAAGAGTGCGATCTGCCATGCGCAAGGCGCAAATGCCTCAAGCATCACAGTAACATTACCACCACAACACTGTGCTGCTTCCGCTGCAAGTGGAATAGGTTTTAATATTTGGCAGGTTTTATGTTGCGCGAGTAATTCGCGCGCTTGTTGCACTACTAAAAACTCCAACTGACCACCACCGATAGTGTCGTAACAAGCATCGGCAGTGATCACCATTTTGCTACCGCCATCGCGCGGTGTTGAACCTTGTGTATTAATAATTGTGGCGATCACATAACCGCTACCGCCTTGCTGACAATGTTGGATTGCGGCTGACCAATTGAGATTCGTCATGACAATATCTCCTCTGTCGTGCAGGCACTGGCGCTACTGATTTTGTTAAACGTAGCGCAGTCTTGCAGCGCCCAATAAATTCGCTCCGGTGTTGCGGGTGTATCAAGGCGTGGGCTGAATTGATAACCGGTGGTGCTACTGCAGGCATCGCGCAGCGCCGCCCACACTGAAATCGCCAACATTAACGGCGGCTCACCCACTGCTTTGGATAAATGAATTGTATTTTCCAGATTGGGTTCTTCAAATAATTCGATATTAAAAATTTCCGGCGTATCAAACGCAGTCGGAATTTTGTAATTTGCGGGGCTATTGGAACTGATGCGACCTTGTTTATCCCACAATAATTCTTCCGTCGTTAACCAACCCATGCCCTGAATAAAACCTCCTTCAATTTGGCCGATATCAATGGCCGGATTTAATGATTTACCTACGTCATGCAGAATATCTACCCGCGTCACTTTATATTCGCCGGTTAAACAATCCAGCGTGACTTCTGACACGGCGGCGCCGTTAGCGAAATATAAAAAGGGCTGGCCTTTAGCAGTCGCACGATCATAGAAAATTTTCGGTGTGCGGTAATGGCCGGTAGCCGATAATGACACGCGATTAAGATAGGCGAGTTTAATGAACGCGGGGAAACTTAATTCCTGCTCACCGAGCACCACCATATCATTATTAAAATGGATTTGTTCAGCAGCAATTTGAAAGTGCTCACAGGCAAACGCAATTAAATCTGCTTTGATTCTATCGCAGGCATCCTTAGCAGCCATGCCATTTAAATCCGTGCCGGATGATGCTGCTGTCGGTGAGGTGTTGGGCACTTTATCAGTACGGGTTGCTGACACCATTACCCGCTGTACGCTTACCCCAAATGCACTCGCCACAATTTGTTGGATTTTGGTATACAGCCCCTGCCCCATTTCGGTTCCGCCGTGATTAATCAGCAGGCTGCCGTCGGTGTAAATTTGCAAGAGCGCGCCAGCTTGATTGAGGTGCTTGGCAGTAAATGAAATACCAAATTTTACCGGCGTTAAGGCGATGCCTTTTTTCAAGGTGCGATGAGTGTTGTTAAATTCGGTGATGGCAGTGCGACGCGCGCGATAATCCGAACTTTTTTCCAGGCGTTCGATTAATACCGGCAATACATGTTGTTCAATTTTTTGGCCGTAAGGCGTTTCATCCGCCCCCGGCTGGTAAAGATTAGCTTTGCGGATATCGAGCGGATCTTTACCCAGTGTGCGCGCAATATCTTCCAGCAAGGTTTCAATTGCCATCATCCCTTTCGGCCCACCAAAACCGCGAAACGCCGTATTGGAAACCGTGTGGGTTTTGCAGCGCAAACCGAGAATGCGTGCGTTATTTAAAAAGTAGGCGTTGTCGGCATGGAACATAGCGCGATCAACAATACCTTCGGATAAATCCGGTGAAAATCCGCACTTACCGGCGAGTAACATATCAACGCCGAGTAACTTTCCTTCGCGGTCAAAACCGGCGCGCCAGCGATTTAAAAAATCGTGTCGTTTGCCAGTTTGGATCATGTCATCGCGGCGCGGCATGCGGTAGCGTACCGGGCGATGATTACGTTGCGCGAATAATGCCGCGATGCACGCAAGCGGCGCGGCTTGGCTTTCTTTGCCGCCAAAACCACCGCCCATACGGCGCACTTCGGCGACAACTAAATGCAATGGAATTGCCAAGACTTCGGCAACTAATTTTTGCAGTTCCGTGGGATGTTGCGATGAACTCACCACGTGAATGCCGCCGTCTTCCGTTAACCGCGCTTCGCTGATTTGGCCTTCGAGATAAAAATGTTCTTGCCCACGCACATAAATTTCACCGCTTAATTGATGCGGTGCGGATTCAATATTGGAATCAGGATCGCCCTGTAATAATTGATGCTGCGGCAAGACAAAACTTTGGGCGGCGAGTGAATCTTCCACCGTTAATTGCGCGGGCAATTCTTCGTAGTCAATTTTTGCTAGCAATGCGGCGCGCTGCGCGGCTTCAAAACTGGTGGCGGCTACGGCAAAAATGGGCTGGCCGATAAATTCCACCAAATCGCCTGCGAGCAATGGATCGCCAGAATAAACGGGTGCTACATCGACCTTGCCAGGAATATCGCTTTGCATGATTACATCGATCACGCCAGGCGCTGCTTTAACGGCTGACAAATCGATGGCACGAATACGTGCATGAGGTTTACTTGATTGGCCGGTAGCAACAAATAAGGTGCCGGGCATTAGCGGTAAATCATCCACGTATTCAGCAGCGCCGCGCACATGTTTGTGTGCCGATTCGTGTGCGATGGAATGGCCTACGCCACCCGGCGCATTGCCGGTTGTAGTTGCGGGCGTTAGTTCAGCGTTAACAATAATTCTACGCATGGGTAAAGAGCCTCGCTTCGATCACTTTGCCGGAGGCTTCGGCTGCAAATTCATAACAGGCTTTCTTGAGCAAATTACAGGCCATGGCCATGCGGTACGCCGCGCTGGCACGCACATCGCTCAGCGGCGAAAATTCGCGGCGCAATAAATCGCAGGCTTGTTCAAGAATATTTTCATTAACATCACCGGCAAGCTGCCATAAATTTTTACTTAAAAATTGTTCTGTTGTAGTGGCGCGTTTAGGAATTGCCGCCATGCCACCAAACGCAATTTTAAATTCATTGACGGCTTGCCCGCTCCAACAGAAAGCGCCCATCACGGCGGAAATATCGTCCTCGTAACGCTTGGTGATTTTGAAGAGTTTGAGTGGCTGCGCAAGTTGCACGCGGGCGATGCGAATACGTGCGAGATATTCACCGGCAGCGAGAGTAGTTTTTTTGTAGTCGCGATAAAAATCCGCAATCAATTCACGCCTTGCGCTACCGCTGCTATTCACGATTTCCAGCTCGGCATCCAGCACTAATAGATAAGGTGGTGAATCAGCAATGGGGGAGGCATTGCAAATATTGCCGCCGAGTGTTCCGCGATTGCGTATTTGGCGGGAACCCAAACGCGCAAGCAGGGCGACAAATTCGGGGGATATTTTATGCAGCGCTTTTTCCAATGCGCTGTAAGGCGCGGCTGCGCCCAAAATAATGTCATTGTCATTGATTTCAATCGCCGTGAGACTCGCTACGCGATTGAGGTCGATTAACTGCGGCAGGTTTTTATACTGCTGGGTCACTTCCAACATCAAATCGGTGCCACCCGCGACCATGCGTGCGGCCGGATATTGGCTCAGCAACTGCTGCAATTGCACTTCTGAATGGGGCTGTTGGTAAAAGCTGTCTTCGCCATCGCTTAGCGCGGCCGGTAAATCAGCGCCCACTAGTGGCGCCGAATTGCCCGTTAAAGGTGCATGGGGTTGCCAAGTTTGCACAAAACTGGCTACTTGGGCAGGTTTTTTCAGGGCAGAAATTCCGGCATCGATAATCGGGCGATAACCGGTGCAGCGGCATAGATTGCCTGAAATTGCATCAATGACCGCTGCGCGCTGGATATCGCCATCAGCCTGCGCCAAGGTATTGCCCGCAGCCAACTGCAAACCCGCGAGCGACATAACAAAACCGGGCGTACAAAAACCGCACTGGGAACCGTGGCACTCCACCATCGCCGCTTGTACTGGATGCATTTTTTCATGGGGTGCAGCAAGGCCTTCAACCGTTACCACATGGCAATCCTGCAGGCTGCCGAGCGGGCAAATACAGGCGTTAACCGTGGCGTAAACCACAGAATCCGCGCCCTGACGGCCAACTAACACAGTGCAAGCACCGCAATCACCTGAGGCGCAGCCTTCTTTGGTGCCGGTTAAACTCTGGTGCGATCGCAAGTAATGCAGCAGGGTCATATCCACCGCCGCATCTGCCAACTCAACTGGAACATTGTTCACCACAAACTGCACAGACTTTCCTCCAACAGATCGACTAAGGTTTATTACAAACAACCTTAAATGGTTATAGTCGATTTCAGCAAATAGGTTTTCTCTGCAACCGACAAAGCAAAAGTCTGGCCAAACAGACAATTTTTTATCAGTTTTTTGCAAAGTCAGGTTTTGTATAGGCAGTGGCATGCAACTTGCTCATGCCTGAATATCTTTTTGTCCAGCTAGTCAGGTTTATGAGCGAGTCGGTTTATGTCTGAAAAGAAGGCTATGCGCCTTGAATTATTGTCACTTACCAAAGCCTATCCCGGTTGCATCGCGAATGATGCGGTGAGCTTGCAGGTTGCGCCCGGCGAAATCCATGCGCTGCTTGGCGAAAACGGTGCCGGTAAAAGTACGCTGATGAAAATGATCTACGGCGTAGTCAAGCCGGATGCCGGGCAAATGACTTGGAATGACCGCGAGGTGAGCATCAGTGGCCCCGCGCATGCACGCCAACTCGGCATGGGCATGGTGTTCCAACACTTCTCTTTATTTGAAACGCTTACAGTGACGGAAAACATCGCCCTGTATTTAACCCCTGCCGAATACGGCACGCTCGACCGTTTGCGCGAACGCATTATCGCGGTAGGCGACGAATACGGCCTCGCGATAAATCCTGACCGACTGGTACACAGCCTCTCGGTAGGCGAACAGCAGCGCGTGGAAATTATTCGCTGCCTGCTACAAGACATCCAACTATTGATTCTCGACGAACCCACCGCCGTACTCACGCCACCCGAAGTCGCGCAGTTGATTGCCGTGTTAAAAAAACTCGCGCAAAAAGGCTGCAGCATTTTATTTATCTCGCACAAATTGCACGAAGTAAATGCACTCTGCGACAAGGCCACCATACTACGCGGCGGCAAAGTAACTGGCACCTGTATTCCCAGCGAAACCAGTCCGAGCCAAATGGCGCGTTTGATGCTCGGCGATGAATTGGAATTGCAAGATTCCATGCCCGCAGGCAGCGCCGGTGAATGCTTGCTTGCACTCGATAAAATCGAAGTAAAACCGCGCGATGCATTTGCAATTCATCTGCAAGATATTCAATTGCAATTGCACGCGGGCGAAATTCTCGGCCTCGCCGGTGTTGCCGGAAATGGGCAAGATGAATTGGTGGATTTAATTAACGGCGAATTAACCAGCGACAGTGGCAGCCTGCATTTTCACGGCAAAGATATCGGCCACACCGGTGTGCAGCAACGCCGCCGTATGGGGTTGGGTGTAGTGCCTGCCGATCGCATCGGGCGCGGCGCTCTGGGCAATATGAGTTTGACTGAAAACAATTTGCTCACCAGCTATATCAACCAGACCGGCAAATTCGGCTGGCTTAATTGGCCGACAATCAAAGCGCGTGCGACTGAAATCATCAGCCATTACAAAGTTAAAGCGAACGGCGCCGAGGCCAGCGCTAAAAGCCTCTCCGGCGGCAACCTGCAAAAATTTATTATCGGCCGCGAAATTTTACAAAACCCGAAAGTGTTGGTGTGCTTTCACCCGACCTGGGGGGTTGATGTCGGCGCGGCCAATTTAATTCATCAAGAACTAATCAAACTGCGCGATAAAGGCACCGCGATTTTGGTGATCAGCGAAGATCTGGATGAACTCTATTTATTAGCTGACCGCCTCGGCGCATTGTGCGGCGGGCGCTTATCGCCACTCGCGGCAAAATCAGCCGTTCCGCTCGCGCAACTCGGCCAGTGGATGACCGGCAACTTTGGCAGCAACGCTGCTGTGGAGGTTGCCCATGCGCATTGAAAAACGCCTGCATGACTCGCAGCTGATGGTGTATTTATCGCCACTGCTCGCACTGTTATTAACGCTCATCTCCGGCGCGCTGTTATTCGCGCTGCTCGGTCGCCCACCGCTCGGCAGCCTCTATACCTTTTTTATCGCACCGATCAGCGACCTCTACGGCCTGTCGGAGCTCGCGGTAAAAGTCACGCCGCTATTACTCTGCGCGATTGGTTTAACGCTCTGCTTCAAAGCCAAAATCTGGAACATAGGTGCGGAAGGCCAGTTTGTATTTGGTGCACTGATCGGCGGCGCGGTGACCTTACAGTTGGCGGAGAGTGAAGGCTTTTGGGTACTCCCGGCGATTATCGCCAGCGGCGCCTTGGCCGGTATGGCCTGGGCAGGCATTGCCGCGCTCTTGCTCACGCGTTTTAACGCCAACGAAATTCTCACCACCATCATGCTCAATTACATCGCGGTAAACCTGCTGCTCTGGGCGGTACACGGTCCGCTGAAAGATCCGGACGGCCTTAACTTTCCCGAGTCGGCGCTCTTTGCCAGCCAGACGCTATTGCCGGTGCTATTTGAAGATTATCGCGTGAGCATCGCCATTTTTATCGCGCTGTTTATGTTGGTGGTGATTTGGGTGGTACTCACCCGAACCCTGCTCGGCTTTCAATTACGGGTGATGGGCGAGAACCACAACGCCGCGCGCTTTGCTGGCTTCAAAGGCAAAACCCTGATCTGGCTGCTGCTGTGTTTCAGCGGTGCCATGGCCGGTGTAGCGGCGATTTCCGAAACCAACGGCCCGGTCGGGCAGCTGATTCCCACCCTCTCACTCGGCTACGGTTATGCCGCGATTATTGTGGTGTTTATGGGGCGCATGCACCCGCTCGGGATTTTGCTGGCGAGTTGCTTGTTAGGGCTTACTTACCTCGGCGGTGAGATGGCGCAGATAGACCAGGGTTTACCCAAGTCCATTACCGGATTATTCCAGGGCATGCTGCTGTTTTATCTACTCGCCTGCGATCTGCTGATCAGCTATCGCCTGGTGCCGAAATCGCGTCTCGCCAAAGCCGCTGTTAGCGCGCAATGACGCAACACTATAAAGAAGAAAGGTAGGTTTCATGGATATCAGTATGATCGAAAACATTCTCTTCGCCATGGTGCGCACCGGTACGCCGCTGCTGCTCGTGGCGCTGGGGGCGATGATGTCGGAGCGTTCCGGCGTACTAAACCTGGGGCAAGAGGGCATGATTCTGGTGGGCGCCGCCTGCGGTTTTATCGCCGCTTACGCCAGCGGCAATCTTGGTCTTGGCGTAGTGGCGGCAGTGGCGGCGGGCGCGGCGGTATCGCTGATTTTTGCCTTTATCGCGCTCACTCTTATTTCCAACCAGGTCGCCACCGGCCTTGCCCTTACCATTTTTGGTACCGGCTTGAGTGCCTTTCTCGGCGCCGGTTATGTCGGCCAAACCGTCACCGGTTTTAATACAGTGGCGATTCCTTATTTAAGCGATATTCCCCTGATCGGCACCGCGCTGTTTGCGCAAGACTTGTTGGTGTATCTCTCCTTTATTTTATTCGCCGCCGTGTTTGTGGTGATGCGCTACACCCGCTTGGGTTTGATTATTCGCGCCGTAGGCGAGAACCCCGAAGTCGCTCATGCGCTGGGTTACAAAGTGCTGTTAGTGCGCTACTGCGCAGTTATGTTTGGCGGTGCTATGGCAGGATTAGCGGGGGCGTATTTATCGCTCGCCTACACGCCCATGTGGTCTGAAGGTATTGCGGCCGGGCGCGGTTGGATTGCGCTGGCGTTAGTGGTATTTGCCAGCTGGCGCACCGAACGAATTTTGCTAGGCGCCTGGCTGTTTGGTTTTGCGAGCATTCTGCATTTATTGCTGCAAGGTTACGGCTACGAAATTTCTCCCAACTTGCTCGCCATGTTGCCTTATGTGGTCACAATTATTGTCTTGGTGATGATGATGTATCGCCAAAAAAATCAGGGTTTATTTGCACCGCGCTCGCTTGGGCAGCCCTATCACCCTCTCAAGTAGCTAGCCACCCGTTAAAGTAAATTTTTAAGAAAATTAAAACACCACAAGAGGAACCAGTATGACTCTGTTAACCAGAAAAACTTTTCTCCGCGTGCTTGGCCTAGCGAGCGCATCACTACTGACACTCAGCGCGAACCTATTTGCTGCGCCGCTGAAAGTCGGTTTTGTTTATGTCAGCCCGATTGGCGATGCCGGTTGGACTTACCAACACGATGAAGCGCGCAAAATTGTGCAAAAAGAATTTGGCGATAAAATCGAAACCACCTTTGTTGAAAGTGTCGCCGAAGGTGCTGATGCCGAGCGCGTGATTCGCAATATGGCGACGCGCGGTTACGATTTAATTTTCACCACCTCCTTTGGTTACATGAACCCCACTATTAAAGTGGCAAAGATGTTTCCCAAAGTAAAATTTGAACACGCGACCGGTTATAAAACCGCGGCTAACGTCGGCATCTATCAAGCACGCGACTACGAAGGCCGTTTCCTCGCCGGTATGGTTGCCGGTGCCATGAGCAAAAAAGAAGTGATTGGTTATGTGGGCGCCTTCCCAATTCCAGAAGTGATTCGCGGCATCAACTCGTTTATGCTCGGTGCGCAAGCGGTGAACCCGAATGTGAAAATGAAAGTGGTTTGGGTCAATACCTGGCACGACCCAGCCAAAGAGCGTGAAGCGGCTGAAAGTTTAGTTCTGCAAGGTGCCGATGTACTCACCATGCACACCGATTCCGCTGCTGTTATCCAAGCAGCAGAAGCCAAGGGTATTTACTCCGTCGGTTTTAATTCAGACATGAGCGCCTACGGCCCCAAAACCCATTTGACGTCATCGACCCAACATTGGGAAAGTATTTACAGCGCAAAAATTAAAGCGGTGTTGGATGGCACCTGGAAATCAGAATCCATTTGGCACGGCTTGAAAGAAAATGTCGTCGCACTTTCGCCGATGAATCCGGTCGTACCCAAAGAGGTTGTTGCCAAAGTAGATGCTTATAAAGCAGAAATGGTGGCGGGCACTCGCGCGGTTTACCAAGGGCCGATTTACGATCAGGCAGGCGCCCTAAAAGTCGCTGAAGGCAAAGCCTTGAGCGATGAAGAATTGCATCAACAAAATTGGTATGTGAAAGGAATCGACGGAAAGATTCCGCAATAACATTAACTCGACGGCTGCGCCCAAAAAACGGGACAGGTTTACATGGGCGCTGCCGTGCGAATGAACAGGAAACAATAACTATGGCCACTTCAGCGGCAAAAAAAACCATTGCCAACCAGGCAGACGCTAGCGGCAGCAAATCTACCTCTGCCAGCAACACAAGAACCACGAGCAAAAATCCGGCGGTAAAAACTATGGCGACTAAAAAAGCAGAAGCAATCCTGGATTTTGATCCAACCGAGACACCTACTGGCAAATACAAACCGGGCAAGATTCGCGACCGCAATCTCACCACTATTATTAACGCCGCCGAAGAAGAATTTGTGCACAACGGTTTTCGCGGCGCGAGCATTCAGAACATCGCCGACCGCGCGGGCATTCCTAAAGCGAATGTGCATTATTACTTTAAAAGTAAAACTAATTTGTACGTCGCGGTGCTGGATAACATTATTAATTTGTGGAATGACCTACTCGGTGAAATCACCGTAGAAGACGACCCCGCCGAAGTGCTGGATCGTTTTATTCGCAAAAAAGTTGAGCTGTCCTACACCCATCCGCGTGCATCCAAACTTTATGCGATGGAAATGATTCAGGGCGCGCCGCATTTGAAAGGTTACATCCGCACCGAGATGCGCCAATTCGTGCGCCGCAAAGCGCAGATTATCGAACAGTGGATTGATCTCGGCCGCATGGACAAAGTTGATCCTATGCATTTGATTTTTTTAATCTGGTCATCCACCCAACACTATGCCGACTTTGATGTGAAAATTCTGACGGTAATGAACCGCGCCGAATACGAGCCGGATATGATCAAAGAAATTTCTGATTTTTTAAGCCACATGATTTTAAAAGGCTGCGGCTTAACGCCACCCGCTGCTGCTGCCGTTGAAGTAGAAACTGCAATCACCACCACTACTCTTGCCAATAGCGAAACCTAATGTCTCTTCACAAACAACAACCCGCACACAGCAGCAGTATTTGGATCAAAAACCCACGCGCCTGCTGGACCGGCAACGCACAAGACGCCAGTAACGGCTTGGTGATTCAAGGCAATAAAATTATCGAACTGGTTGCCGCGGGTGCAGCACCCAACAGTGTGTACGATTATAGTTTTGATGCATCTAACCATGTGCTCTTACCGGGCTTAATTAATTGCCATCACCATTTTTACCAAACGCTGACCCGCGCATTACCAGGCGCATTGAACAAAGAATTATTTCCCTGGCTGCAAGCGCTTTATCCCGTCTGGTCGAATTTAAATGACGACGCGATTTTTGCATCAACACAATTAGCGCTCAGTGAATTATTACTGTCCGGCTGCACCACCGCCGCCGATCACCATTATGTATTCAGCAGCATTATGCCGCACGCGATTGACGCGCAAGTCGCCGCCGCAAAAACCATTGGCACCCGCGTTACCTTAACGCGCGGCTCCATGAGCCTCGGCCAATCCAAAGGTGGCTTGCCGCCGGATTCGGTTGTAGAAAGCGATGAAAAAATTCTCAGCGAAAGCGAGCGTTTGATTGATAGCTATCACGACACTAGCGAAGACTCCTTTTGCAAAATCGCCCTAGCACCCTGCTCACCTTTTTCCGTCACACCGGATTTAATGCGCGCCACTGCCGTACTTGCGCAACAAAAAGATGTGTTGCTGCATACGCACCTCGGCGAAACCGAAGATGAAAATAATTTCTGCCTGAAACAATTTGGAATGCGCCCTGTAGATTATCTGGACGATGTAGGTTGGCTAAACAACCGCGTCTGGCTCGCCCACGGCATTCATTTTAATGAAGAAGAAATTGCACGCTTAGGCCACGCCTGCGTCGGCGTCTGCCACTGCCCCACCTCCAACATGCTCCTCGCCTCCGGCATGTGCCACACCCGCGATTTACAACGCGCCGGTGCGCCAGTCGGACTTGGTGTAGATGGCTCTGCATCAAATGACGGCTCTAATATGATCCAAGAAGTTCGCCAAGCCATGCTGCTACAAAAACTCCGCTATGGCTCCGCAAACTTCACGCACATCGATGCACTAAAACTCGCGACCAGTGGCAGCGCCAAATTATTACACCGCCCCGAACTCGGCGAACTCGCCATCGGCAAAAAAGCCGACCTCGCCTTATTTTCCCTAAACGAACCCCGCTTCTCCGGCCACGGCGACCCACTCGCCGCATTAATTCTATGCGGCGCCCACAAGGCGGATTACGTGATGGTTGCGGGTGAATGGAAAGTGAAAAATGGTGAGATGGTGGATGTGGATATTAATGATGTAATGGCACGGCATGGGGTTGCGGCGAAACGTTTGCGAGAGATGGTCTAACGTAGGTTGGCGGTGAGGGACGAACCCCAACATGACCATGTTTTCGCAACAAAAATCTTTCTTATAAACACCATCGTCTCTTACAGAATTCCAAAAATAATCCCACTCACAGTAATGTGAATGGGATTTTTGTTCGTAGACCCGACCTCACGGAGCAAACCAAAAACAGATCTGATTTGTCCAAGCATAAACGTTGGCGGCTATAAAGATTTAGCAGATAAAGTATTCTGGTTATTTTTTTAGCAGTCGCTAGTTAGTCCATGAATTAGATAGCACTTCAGCTTGTTTCATTACCAACTCTATAGCCTCTAGTTCTTTATCAGGTGGATATTTGTAGCGCTGTAAGGTTCTGCGCACAAGGATTTTTAACTGAGCTCTTACGCTATCGCGCACTTGCCAGTCCACCGTTGTCGATTTACGGAGTTTTTCAGTTAGTTCTATGGCAATTTTCTTTAAAATGTCATCGCCTAAGGCGCGCACTGCACTCTCGTTATTTGCCAACGCATCGTAGAACGCAACTTCATCGGGGTTTAATCCCAAGTCGGCCTCACGCTTTAAATCTTCTTGAAAATCTTTTGCCATTTGAATCAGCTCTTCAATTACCTGAGCGGTTTCTATGGCACGGTTGTTATATTTTCGTAAGGTTTCCTGAAGGCGATCTGCGTATTTTTTCTCTTGAACAACGTTGTTGCGCGTTTTAGATTTAATATCGTCTTTTAGCAATTTTTCCAAGAGTTCCACGGCCAAATTGCGCATTGGCATTTGGCGTACATCTTCCAGGAATTCGTCAGACAACAAGCCGATGTTAGGTTTGTCCAAACCACAGAGGGCGAATACATCAGCCACTCCTTCGGCGATAACCGCGTTGTCTAAAATTTGCTTTAACGCGGAGTGTTGATCTTCAAGTGTGCGCTTTCTATCTACTGAGGTGAATTTGCTGATCGCTGCTTTTATCGCCGCAAAGAATGCAATTTCTTTGCGCAGCTCTTTGGCTGCGTCCAAAGTGCTGCACAGTGAGTAGGATTTGGTAATCGCCAGCACAACATCTAAAAAGCGTTTCTTACCATCATCCAAACCTAAAATATAGTTTGCTGCAGGTACTAATACTTTATGTGCATTTTCTTCAAAGCCGGTGTAGTCAAAGCCTACACCCGTAGGTGTTTTGGCAAACATACCGCGTGCGGCGTCCATTTTTTCTGCTAATACAGAGAAGGCTTCTTCCGCACGTAACGTGGGTTCGCCCTTACCTTTTGCATCGGTATAAATGTGCAATGCATTTTTTAACTCATTGGCGATGCCAATATAGTCCACCACCAACCCACCGGGCTTGCCTTTAAATACCCGGTTTACGCGCGCAATAGCCTGCATCAAGTTGTGGCCTTTCATGGGCTTATCAACATACATAGTATTGCAACAGGGCGCATCAAAGCCTGTTAACCACATGTCGCGCACAATCACTAACTTGAGTGGGTCTTTAATATCTTTGAAGCGTTTTTCTAAACGCTTTTTAGTTTGTTTATTGTAAATATGCGGCTGCAACAGTGGCTTATCTGACGCTGAGCCGGTCATAATAATTTTAATCGCGCCTTTTTCAGGGTCGCTATCATGCCAATCCGGGCGCAGCTTAATTATTTCATTGTATAGGTGCGCGCATATGTCGCGACTCATCGCCACAATCATGCCTTTACCTTCCATAGATTGATTGCGCGTTTCAAAATGCTCCACTAAATCAGCAGCCATTTGTGCAAGCCGTGGTGTTGCGCCCACTAATTTTTCCAGGCGACTCCATTCACCTTTGGTTTTTTCACGCTGATTTACGTCTTCCTCATCTTCAACAACTTCATCAGCCTGATCGGACAATGCGCTTATCTCAGCGTGATTCAAATCTAACTTCACCAACCGTGATTCGTAATAAATAGGCACAGTCGCACCATCGGCAACTGCATCTTGAATATCGTAGATAGAAACATAATCGCCAAACACCGCGCGAGTGTCTTTGTCTTCCATGGCGATGGGCGTGCCCGTAAAACCAATAAAGGATGCGTTGGGCAATGCATCGCGCATGTGTTTTGAATAACCGTACACATATTTAGAGCCAATGACATTGCCGTCTTTGTCTTTGATATCTACATGCTTTGCTTTGTCACCATATTGGCTGCGGTGTGCTTCGTCAGAAATAACGACAAGATTGTGGCGATGGTTTAACACGGGGTGCTCTGTTTCGCCCTCCAATAGGGCAAATTTTTGAACAGTGGTGAAAATAATGCCGCCCGCTTCACGCTCCGCCAGAATATCGCGCAGGCTATCGCGATCCGATGCTTGGACAGGCGTTTGTTTGAGCAGATCTTGCGCATTACTAAATGTGGCGAACAATTGGCCATCCAAATCATTGCGGTCAGTCACAATCAATAGTGTTGGATTGTTCATGGCGGGTTGTTGCAATAATTTGCCGGCATAACAACACATGGAAATACTTTTACCAGAACCTTGTGTGTGCCATACGACGCCCGCTTTTTTACTGCCGGGTACTACTTGTTTGCCATAGGTTGCGCGTGGCTCTGCAATTTTCAGTGCGTCACCTTGAATATACTGCGCGGCAATAACGGTCGCTCTCACCGCTTCACGCACAGCATGAAACTGGTGATAGCCCGCGATTTTTTTAATCACTCGGTCGCCATCGGTTTCAAACAGAATAAAGAAGCGGATGTAATCTAAAAACAATTCGCGATCAAAAAAGCCACGCACCAAGGTTTCTAATTGCCACTCTAACAGCGGCTTGTCGTCTTCATTTTTGATGGTGCGCCATGGCATGAAACGTTCTTTATCGGCAGTGAGTGAACCTACCCGCGCGATAAAACCATCGCTAACAATTTGTGCTGCATTGAAAACGAATAGATCGCCAATTTCTTCTTGATAGGTTTGTAACTGATCGAAAGCATCCCAAATATCCGTGCTTTCATCACTGGGGCTTTTCAGCTCAAGCACTGCAAACGGCAGCCCGTTAATAAAACAAACAATATCCAGCCGACGCGGTTGTTTTGTACCTCGAATCGTAAACTGATTGACTACTACAAAACGGTTGTTAGCAATACGATCAAAATCCACTAAAAAGGCATGGTCATGAATCAGCTGATCATCGCGCTTGTATTGCACAGGCACGCCTTCAAGCAGCATGCGGTGAAAGGCGCGGTTATTGGTAATAGCATCCATGCTTTCCGGTTTTAATACTTGGCTAATGACTTGATCAAAACAGCTTGCAGGCAAATGCGGGTTGATCAATTCCAAGGCAGCTTCAAGCTGACCCACCAAGGCCACTTCCAGATAATTTTTGCGCGCAGGGTTAGCGGCATCGGGCGCTATATCCGGGCCATAGAGACTTTCCCAACCGTTATCGCGGAACCATTCCAGGCAATGTTGTTCAAGCTGATCTTCACTAATCACGTTCAATAATCTCCCAATGACCGCCTTTCGCGGGTCCCATGCGTTGTAGTTTGCCTTGGTCTTTTAGCTGTGCGAGTTGTTTTTCTACCGCTCTGGAAGTTATGCCCAGTTTGTCGGCGAGGGCTTTGGCGCTAATGCCCGGTTCTGCTGCTATATAGGCGAGCAGGCTTGCGTGCTTCTCCGAACTTTTCTCCGAACTTTTCTCCGAACTTTTCTCCGAACTTTTCTCCGAACTTTTCTCCGAACTTTTCTCCGGCGTTTTCTGGGTCGTTTTCTCCAGCGCGCCCCAGGTTAGTTCTGCAACAGTTTGGTCATAAGGTGTTAGAGAGTCATAAAGTACCAAGCTGTGGCCTTGCTCCGTCCATCCCTGCTGAATCTTGGGCAGGCCAGAACCTGCGCGCTCGCCCAAGCCTATCAATAAGAACATTTCATGCAATGCACGATTCCGGCAATCACTTTCTCCACCCTCCAATGCAATCTCTGCGGGCACACGCATCATACCGGGGTTGCGGAAGGTGAAGCCTTTGGGTGATTTGGTGACTTTGATGGATGCGCGATCGGAGTAGTCTGCATGCACCAAACAATTGATAAAGGCTTCTCGCAGGGCTTGATGCAAGAGCGTGTCGTCCTGGCGGATATTATTGTGAATGGCAAAGGGGGTTTTTAAATCCGCTTCCAATTTGCGAATAACGCGACGATAAAAATCCAGTAAATTCCCCGACCAAGTACCGTCCGGCACTACGCGATCCAACCAGCGGATTTCAGTGGTGTCGTCGGGCAATTCTTGATAATCAAGAAAATAGTTGGGCAGTGCTTCCATAATGGGACGGTGCTGGCCGAACATGAGCAAGCCCGCCAAGGTTAAACCCTCTTCACCGGTTTCCCTGTCTTTGCGCCAGCCGCCCAAGCGGGTTAATAATTCCTGTTCATTTAACGCAATCCAGGGGTGATTGGTTTTATGGGCAGATAATAAATTGCGATAGCCTTGTAAGGATTCCCGATCCAAATCATCCAAGCCAAAGCCTTTTAAAATCCGCGCGTCGCGGCTTTCTTCCAATTGTTCGGCCAGCAAGCGGCGAACGATAGCGTCACTTTGCAATACATCGCCGCTGTTAAACCGGCGGTAGGTGCCTTTTAGCGGATTACCATTAATAAAGACGGGCTGATATTTACGTGGGCTGCGTGGTACATGAATTTGAATTAAATTCTTATCGCCCAGACGAATCACTTTTACCCAGTGTTCGCGCAATATGTTGCATGACACTTTTTGAGGGTTGTTTAGGGTGTTCCATAGCTCGTCTAATACTTTTTGCGTGTCTTCAATGCCGTGAAATTCAAACGAGCGATTGGCTTTTTCTTTTAATCCCAAAAAAATATCGCCGCCCTGGGTATTAGCAAAAGCGCTGTAGGTTTCCCAAATATCTTTAGGCAGCGCGCCTTTACCGTCACGCCCTTGCGCTAATTTGCATTCAATGTCTACGCTTTCGCGCAGAGCGGCGATATCTTCTAGCGAATCAATTTGTAGCATTTATTACCACCTTAAAATTACAAGGTAGGGAGCCACACGTTGGACTTTTGAATTCTTTAAGGGTCATAGCTCAGCTCCCTCTGCAAGCTTTTCTAGTAATGCCTCTATACATTCATCATGGTCATCTGTGTACCAGATTGGATAAATATTTGCCGCTGCCAATTCATCACGCCTTGCAAGCCTATCCTCCCCTTCATTAATTTTTAAAAAAGCATAATGTCGAGGAGAGTTATCAGCACCTTTTTCACGCATTATTTCTACTAGGCATTTAATGGTGCGATCGGTGGTTAAGCTGCAACCTAAAAATAATAAAGTTCTATTACTAATCGTTTCGATTACTTGCTTTAATGTGGCACCATTAGCATAGTGATGATCGTATTCCACTTTAGTTAAAATGCGATCGCGAGAAGTATTTGCTGTTCCATGAAGCTTTACTAAAGCTCTTCGATTTTGGCCTAACTGCTTCGGTAATTCTTTAGCCTCTGCACCTTTTAACTCCTCTACAAAAGAAAAGCCCGCATCGTCGTAGCATTTTTTAAGGACGCCATCAAAATTTGTAGTGATCACTGCATTTTGAAATAAAGCTGGCAATCGCTGAACTGGCCCTGACGGTCTAGGCACTTCATCAAACGTATTTTCAACACGCTCTAAAAAAGTGCCATGAGGTAGATTATCAAACAGTAGTTGTGCAGCCTCTTCATATTCGCCGTTTTTAATTAATGTATCAAAGGCGTTTTTTTGAACATTGGTATCGTTAAGAACGTCATAGAGAAACGCGGTCCAGCTGGGGTACCCACTAGGCATGGACATGCCTGCTCCTACAAATGGAATAATAGCGCCACGCTTATACAATTCTTGTATCTTTTTGAATCGTTGACGATTATCAAATTTAGCTAAAATTTCTTCCGCTTTAGCTAAATTGTTTTCACGCCTAAGCTCTAACCATTCATTGAATGCCTCCCTGTAACCTTCTGACTCAAGCTCCCTCAGAATCACGTCTCGGTAAAATGGATATCCAGCAACCTCAACAGTGCCTTCTTCATTAAGCGATTCATGAAAAAGTTCCCTTAGATAATCCATTACATAGGCTCCGCATCTGAAAAAGTTACCTCTCCGGTGAGGAGCTTTGGAATGAGAGAGTCACGGATATTTGTTAAAACGATATTTTCTTTCTCCAACAAAGAGCACTGAGTATAGAGAGATTTAACTTTGTTTCCGAACGCCAAAAATGCCGCTTTATCAGGAGTGGTTATCTTTATTCTTTTCATATCGGCCACGGTTATATGTCCAAGGCCAGTTGTTTGTTTTTGCTTTGCTGTTTCAATAAGTACAGGTTTTAGATGCTTCAACAGATAGTAAGTAAAATATTTTTGCTCGTCAGATAAAAAATTCAACTTAAAGATATGCTGATTAAGCCAGCCGTCGCCACCAAACCATTTAAAAACTTCTAGCGAAGTTTCAGGGCTACCTGACCACGAATAAAGTACATCATCTGTTTGTATAAAAATTCGTTTATTAAAAATACCAGTTGTGAATTTTGTTCCCTCCGAAACGCCTTGTTTTAACTCGGCAATTTTAACAATAGGAAGTCCTGATCTGTCACTAGAAAAGTCTTCCATTTTGAATGATCCTCCATTTATGTACTCCGCAGTCTCATATAGCGGCAGGGTAATCCATCCAACTGGAATATCTCCAAGCTCACTCGCCTCCATTGCAGCAGGAAATAACGCCGCTGTTTGTGCAAGTTGCTGATAAGCGTGTTCATTTTTAACTTTTAATTGCTCGAGCTGTGCTTCATCTTTTCCTGCAATAACAGACATTGCGGCCAGCTCAGCGGCTTCTTGCGTGCCACCCATCTCTAAAGCTGCAATTTTGGCTTTGACAGGATCAAAATCAACAAACCAGCTTTTAAAAATGGCTTGAGCAATATGCTCCAGAGTTTGATTAATCTTGACATTAGATTCTATTTTTTTAGAAATATTAAAATAAATTAAACCAATTTTTTTCTGCCACTCAAGATCGACATGAATCGTTAGGTATAAATTTTTAAAGTCACCTTTTTTAAAATGAGGTATTAAAGTACCTACATGCATGTTCAGTATTTTATCTTGTACTAGTTTTGATCGAAGTAAAGCAAAAAGATATTTGGGATCGATTTTTGAATCGTCCGCTCTAATTGCAACCATATCCTGTGCTATACAAAATGCAACAGGATCTGGAACCCAAGAAACTCGACCTGGAGAGCCCTTGCAAACAAATATTAGATCTCCTGATTTTGGATGCCCTCTAAACCAATTGTTGTAGGTGTCCATCGAAACATATCTGACTTTTTCGAATACGGGATATAAAGACTCATTTTTAATGCAATTTGTCGCAATTAGAGGTACCCCAACATCTTGAACTGGACAGGTTTTCCCTCGATTGTCAACAATATTAGACAATAGCTCTGAGAACGGATACTCCTTAAATTTCATAACCCAATCCCGCTAGATTATTTTTTATTTCGCTCTCCAGCTGAGCACCTTCTTTAAGTTGCTCTTGCAGTTGAGCGGTTAAACGAAGCATTTTTTCAGCAAAAAGTTCTCCATCCTCTGCTTGATCTGCCGCGCCCACATAACGGCCAGGCGTAAGTACAAAATCATTTTTTTTCATTGCTGCTAAATCGGCAGAGAAACAAAAACCGGCTTGATCTTCGTAATTGTTATCTTGCTGCCAAGCATGAAAAGTATCAGTAATTTTTTTAATATCTAAATCTGTAAAATCACGCAGCACACGATCCTTCATGTAACCTAAATTACGGGCATCAATAAACAGTGTTTTACCTTGACGGTTTGCTTTGCCATTGCCGCCGCGTTTATCTTTAGTTAAAAACCAAATGCAGGCGGGTATTTGAGTGTTAGTAAAAAGTTGCCCCGGTAATGCAACCATACATTCAATTAAATCACCTGCAATACCACGTTGGTCATCACCTGTGATCATTAACTTTCTTATATCGCCTTCGCTATTGGTGTTAGAACTCATGGAGCCATTGGCAAGCAATAGTGCCATGGAACCCGTGGGCGCCAAGTGGTGCAGCATATGTTGCATCCACCCAAAGTTGGCGTTGCCTTGTGGTGGTGTGCCATATTTCCAGCGCACATCATTTTCCAGCGAGGCGTGCCACCAATCTTTAATGTTAAAAGGTGGGTTGGCCATTACGAAGTCGGCACGCAAATCCGGGTGCTGATCATCTAAAAAGGTATCGGCATTTTTTTTGCCAAAATTAAAATCAATACCGCGAATCGCCATATTCATGGCGGCCAACTTCCATGTGGTGGGGTTGGATTCTTGCCCATAAACCGAAATATGTTTTTTCTGTTCGGCGGCGTTGTAGTGCTTGTCTTTAGCGTGCTCTTCAATAAATTTTTCGCTACTGACAAAAAATCCGCCGGAGCCCATGGCGGGGTCATACACGCGGCCTCTGTAAGGCTGCAGCATTTCTACTATTAAGGTAACGATACTTTTGGGTGTGTAGTACTGGCCGCCTTGTTTACCTTCGGCCAATGCAAATTGCCCCAGAAAATATTCGTAAACATGGCCGAGAATATCTTTACTGTGCAGTTCGAGTTTTTGGCCGTTGTACACAGGGTTGCTAAAGCTGGTATCGGAAAAAGAATTGATAAGACCAATGAGTTTGTCATTGTCCAATTGATAACGGCCAATACGGTCGAGAATATTTTTAAGTCTGCTATTGGATTTTTCGATTTCATCGAGTGCGTTATCAACCAACCAGGATACTGAACGCAGCTTTACATCTTGCCCTTGCTCGTCTTGCCAAATAACGCTACCGGTTGGCAACGCGGCGAGGTCTTTAATGGTGTCCCAACGCGCTTGTTTAGGAACCCAAAAAATATTTTTCTCTTGATAGTATTCGAGCAACTCCAGCTCGTTATCCATAGCCTCTTGGTATTCGGCATCACTATCGTAATTTTCGCGGGGCATGTAATAAATATTGTCGTCGCCTGCTTGTTTAAATAAGGCTTTCAATTCTTCGCGGCGCTCACTGAAGGCATCGGAAACGTATTTCACAAAAATCAGCCCCAATACCACATGCTTGTAGTTGGCGGCATCGAGGTTAGCGCGCAGCTTGTCAGCGGCTTTCCACAGTTTGTTGTCGAGTTCGGTAAGGAATTGGTGTTCAAGGTTATTCATTGCGGTTCCATGATTGAACTTGTATTGGTGGAGACGTATGTGTCGCCTTGTGTTTAGATTTTGGGCGGCGATTTCGTACTTTGCTTAAAACTCGGTGTTTTTGCCTAAAATACAACGGCTTAGCTGAGATGGAGGGTAGCCGAAAACAGCATAAACAGCCAGTATTCCGGCTGATTTGCAATCAATGCTGAGCTTCAGCTTTAACAGTTAATCCGAATACTTACCTTTAACGAACTAATTTTGTCCTGTTGGCGTTTTTGAATATCGTTAAAGAGTGCAACAATGCCGGCCTTTAGCATGCAATCACAAAGGCTTACCCCATGACCACCACCCCAAACAAACTCCGCATAGATATAGTGTCCGATGTTGTCTGCCCTTGGTGCATTATTGGCTACCGACAACTTGAAAAAGCACTGGAGGAAACTGCAACACCCTATGAGCTTCACTGGCATCCCTTCGAGCTGAATCCCGATATGTCTGCAGAAGGCCAAAATTTGCGTGAGCATTTGGCAGAGAAATATGGCTCCACTAAAGAACAATCGGACGCTAACCGAATCCATATAACTACAATAGGCACCGAGTTGGGTTTTGAGTTTTGCTTTACCGATGACATGCGAATGCACAACACATTTAATATGCATCAACTACTGCACTGGGCTGAACAACAAGGGCGCAAGCACGATTTAAAACAAGCGTTTTTTACAGCGCATTTTACCCATCACCGAAATTTGTCGGACGATGAAGTGTTGGCCGATGTAGCTGCAGAAATTGGCTTGGCGCGAGACGAAGCTTTGGCCGTATTGCACGATCAACGTTTTGCCAATGACGTGCGCGCTGCCGAAAAATTTTGGATCGATGCAGGCATTCGCGGTGTACCGGCAATCGTATTCAACCAACGCCATTTGGTGACCGGTGCGCAAGGCACTGAGAATTACAAGCAGATCCTGATGCAGATAATGCAAGAGACTAATTAAGTAATGACCAATCGACTCAATGCAGATTTTTCACAACGCATCGTGATTCGGCCGGATGATTATCATTGGGTTGAATCGCCCATGGCCGGTGTTGAGCGCATGATGCTCGACCGAATAGGCGATGAAGTTGCGCGCGCGACATCGATTGTTCGCTATGTACCTTTCAGTGAATTCTCGGCGCACACGCATCCAGGTGGAGAAGAATTTTTTGTTCTCGATGGCGTTTTTTCTGATGAGAATGGCAGCTACAAAAAAGGTAGTTATGTCAGGAATCCTGTAGGGACATCGCACACACCGAAGATTGGCAAAGAAGGCGCGATTATTTTTGTCAAACTGCAACAATTCAACGCAGCCGATACAACACAAACCGTCATCGACACACAAACAACCTCATGGCGACAAGGATTAGTAGATGGCTTAAGCGTAATGCCATTGCATGAGTTCGAAGGTGAGCACGTCGCCTTGGTAAAATGGGCACCGAATACACAATTCAGCAGTCACCGACATTGGGGCGGAGAGGAGATATTGGTATTGGAAGGAACGTTTCATGATGAGCACGGCCAATACCCGAAAGGCTCATGGCTCCGCAGCCCACACTTAAGCCAACACCAACCCTTCACCAAAAAAGATGGAGCATTGATTTACGTAAAGACAGGGCATTTGTTTTTATAACGCTAAATTTTTATATACACCTAAAAGAAAAAAACCGCTCACGGTAATGTAGGTATTGACCGACAAAGCATGTAATTCTTCTGAATTAATAATTTGGGGTAGTTTTGGAGCAAGGAAAACTGGAGCCAATAAAAATACTAATTAATAATCCAGATCAAAATTTACGGCACATCGTTTAGAAACGCAGCAAGCTCGTCAGGTGTTCCCTTGGGAAAATATTCTTTCAGATATTCAAGAAATGCGGATACGCGAGCGCTCAATAATCGCCGCGATGGATAGAGCGCCCACAGTGCAATTTCCGGTCCGTCTACATCGCCCCAATGGATCAATTTACCAGCAGCCAAATCTTGGCTTACGAGTGATATGGGTAAGCGCGCGATGCCTGCTCCTGCCCGAACAGCATCGCGGATCATGATCATTGATGATAAGCCCAGGATCGCGTCAATTGCGATGCTCGATTTTCCCATCGATGTGTTGATATCCCAGTTGGTTACCCGATCCCCCGCATTACGCATTACCGCCGGGATGGGAACATTCTCTTCCGGTCTAATAAGCTTCGGGCTTGCCACTACGACCAACCGGTCACGTAAAAAAATTCTTCCTATAAGGTTTTCATCAGGATCTGGATTGACCCGGATAACCAGGTCATAACCTTCTTCAACCATATCTACGCTGCGGTCTTCCGTGGTGACTTCGAGGCGTACCTCGGGATATCTCAACGCGAATCCGGCAGCCAACTTGCCCATGGCAGTCTGTGAAAAAAGCAAAGGTGCGCTGATCCGTAATTTGCCGCGCGGCTTGTCTCCGCCCAACGAAATTGCAGTTGCCGTCTCATCTATTTCCGTAAGCAGTGCGCTTGTACGCTCGTAAAGCGCTTGTCCCTCTTCAGTCAGTTTCAGCACGCGCGCGCCACGTTCAAGCAAACGTAAACCAAGACTGGCCTCTAATTCTGTCACCCGACGGGACAGGGTTGCCTTGGGACGACCCGTCGCACGTGCAGCGCGTCCAAAGCCTCCATGGCGGGCAACAAGATTGAAATCAGCGAGTGCGTGTAAATCCATATGTTTCACCTGTGAGACAGTGCGTCCAATTATAGCGACTTACGATCCATATTTGGGATAAGTATTATGACATCGTCATCTGACATAAACCTTTCCCCACGGAGCAAAATATCATGACCATTCTCGTAACAGGCGCAAGCGGCAACATTGGCCGTCAAGTAGTTGAACAACTCGTTAAACGCGGTGCCGATGTACGCGCACTCGTTCGCGACCCCGCCAAAACCAAATTCCCGGCAGAAGTTACCGTTGTGCAAGGTGACCTGCTAGACCCTGACTCTTTGCGCAGCGCGTTCTCCGGTGTCTCTACCCTGTTTCTGTTAAATGCAGTAGTGCCGGACGAATTCACTCAGGCGCTCATCGCTCTCAACCTTGCGAAGGAAGCTGGCATTGAGCGAATCGTGTATCTGTCAGTCATTCACAGCGACGTTTATGTAAATGTGCCGCACTTCGCCGGTAAGTTCGGTGTTGAGCGGATGCTCGAACATATGGGTTTTAGTGCGACGATTCTGCGCCCCGCCTACTTTATGGATAACGACCTGACCATTAAGGATGTGATATCGAGCTACGGCGTTTACCCCATGCCGATAGGCAATAAAGGGCTCGCCATGATTGATGTGCGCGATATTGCTGAGATTGCCGCTATTGAACTTATCCGTCGCAGTGAGGCTGTAGAGCCGTTACCGCTGGAACGCATCAACCTCGTTGGTCCCGATACCCTTACCGGTACAGACATCGCTGCTATCTGGACAGCAATTCTGGATCGCCCTATCGCCTATGGTGGCGATGACACTGGAGGCTTCGAACAAAATCTCAGAAATGTTATGCCGGGATGGATGGCCTATGACATGCGCCTTATGAGCGAACGCTTCCTCAGCGATGGAATGGTGCCGGATACAGGCGATGTCGAGAAGCTTACTTCACTGCTGGGGCGGCCACTGCGTTCGTACCGTGACTTCGCGACTGAAATCGCCGCCGTTTAAACACCAGCTTAATCTGCAGAACGGCTTTTTAAAAAGTCGTTTTGTGGTCCCAACTAATTTCTTTAAAAGGCATCATCATGGAAAACATAAACACTGATAATTCCAGCATCATCCAGTCGAAAATTCTGGTGATTGGCGCAACTGGCGGGACTGGCCGATTTATCGTGAATCAGGCATTAGCACAAGGGCATGAGGTAACTGCACTCGTCCGCTCACCTGAAAAAGCACACGAATTGATCGGAGCAAAACTTATCGTTGGCGATGCGCGCGATGGAGCTACCTTACACAAAGCGTTAAAAGGCCAGCAGGTAGTGATCAGCGCGTTGGGCACGCCAGTAAGCCCATTCCGCGAAGTCACCCTTCTCTCCACCGCAACACAAGCACTTGTAAGCGCAATGAAGGCTGAGAATGTCCCTCGACTTATTTGCATCACTGGAATCGGTGCTGGCGACAGTAAAGGACACGGCGGCTTTCTCTTCGATCACCTGATCCTGCCGCTGCTACTGCGCAAAGTGTATGCGGACAAAAATCGGCAGGAAGAGATTGTAAGGAAAAGTGGGCTCGACTGGATTCTTGTTCGCCCCACCGTGTTAAACAACAACTCCAGCCGCGATACCATTCGTGCACTTACAAATCTTTCAGACTTTCATGGTGGAACTATATCGCGCGAAGACGTTGCGAAGTTTTGCCTGGATCAAGTGCACTCAGATATTTGGTTGCGAAGTTCTCCATTAATTACGTGGAAATGAAAACTCATCACTCAATAAGTAAAGTTTTTACTCTTCATTCGCAGGCAAAAGCTGTGGATTCCAAACCACTTCCCACAAGTGTTTATCCAAATCCTGAAAGTAACCGGAGTAGCCACCCCAGAAAGTATCTTGTGCGGATTTTATTATAGTGGCACCAGCTGCTTGCGCCTGTTTCATTACCGCATCAACTTCTTCTTTCGAGCTTACATTATGGCCGAGTGTGAATTCGGTTGGGCTCGGCGCAGATACGGAAATCCCAGTGTCATGCGCAATACTTTTGCGAGGCCATACTGCTAATTTCAAACCCGATTGCAACTCAAAAAAAGCTACCGCGCCAAATTCAAATTCCTTACCAACAATACCGTCTGTATGAAGACCAAGGCCTTGTTGATAAAAATCGACCGCCTTTCCCAGATCATCAACGCCGAGTGTAATTACGGTTATGCGTGATTTCATTTTGTTTTCCTCCGGATATGGTTACACCAAAAAAATTTAGACATTAATACACAGTTACTGTTCATTATTTTTTGATTTTTTTATTAGAGAGAACATTTGGAAACATTTTCCGACTACAAGCCATCAGTACATTTTGCATAGCAACGCTTAAAAATCTCGCCTTTCTTAATAAAGCAACGCGCTTTATTAATATCCATTAATAAGACAGCTAACTACGGTTTTAAAACTCATGATGAAAAATTATTTTCAATGTGCGTTACCAAACAATCAAATGGAATTTCTACGTTTATGCTGCACATAGCAGGTTGCGAATTAGCAGCCGCTCATTAACTAAAGGAGAAAAATAATGCGGACATCAATAAAACTAGTGGGACTTACTCTTGTGCTTGGCAGCGCAACAGTGATGGCGGCAAATAGCACTACTCATAGCTCGTCGTCATCAGTTACATCATCAGCTGTGTCATCTGACATGAAAGGGGCAGTGACAAAAAACGCTGATAATACTGATTTGAATGCTCGTGATAAAAGTGGTGACACGCTGACACCGCAAAAGCAGACGAATTCCGAGTCAGACCTTAAGGTTCTGGCGGCTGTGCGCAGTGCAATCGTAGATGATGAAAATCTTTCTATGTCTGCTCACAATATAAAAATTGTAGTGGTAAATGGCGCAGTTACATTGCGCGGCCCGGTAAAGACCTCAAACGAAAAAATTCGGATAGAAGAACTTGCGCGCAACGTAGCGGGAGTTGTGAGTATTGATAACCGATTAGATATCGACACCAAATAAACCTTAGGAGACCTATTATGAAAAACGCTGTTTATTGTATTGCTCAAACTCGCGAACAAGCTGAAACCATCGTCCATGGTTTAAAGAATGCTGGTTTTCTTAACACAGAAATTTCCGTGCTTTTCGCCGACAAATCCGGCACACGTGATTTCTCCCACGAACAAAACACCAAAATGCCCGAAGGTGCTACGACAGGTGGCGTCGCTGGTATGGGTGCGGGTGCAGTCCTGGGTTGGTTGGCAGGTATTGGCACCTTAGCTATCCCTGGCGTAGGTCCGTTTATTGCTGCGGGTCCTATCATGGCAGCCCTCGGGGGCGCGGCTGTTGGTGGTGCTACTGGTGGGATGATCGGTGGTTTAATCGGCATGGGCATACCTGAATATGAAGCCAAATTGTATGATGGCAAAATTCAAGGTGGTAATTCACTGATCTCGGTTCATACAGAAAATTCTGACCAAGTAGACGTTGTGAAAGACATTTACAAGCGCGCTGGCGCAGAGGACATCCATTCGACGTCCGAAGCTAATGCACCGCGTAAAGCGTCTTAATTAAACACCTGACATCTTAAGATGAAGATATTCCAATATTAATTTGTCAAAATAAAAAAGCGCGATTTTCATCGCGCTTTTTTATTAACTATTTAGACTAAAAAAATTTATGCATTTTTTTATTTCACTTCAATGAAAATTATTTGTTCTCATCCTTTGCCTGACTTTATTTGAATGCCAAACAGCAGGGACAATAACTAGTATCGCAATCGCGGCTAAAATCCAGAGGTAACTTTGGCCCATGATGGTGAGGTTTACCATTTCACCGGCTTGTTCGTTGTTGATATTTTTTGCAAAAGCAAATGGCCCGATGGCCGCTTCATTCGCAATGGAAAAACCAATGCCAGTAAAAGCGCTGTTCCAGCCGAGGGCAGAAAAAGTGGCGTAAGCTTTGTAACCTATTGCCGATGCGCCAAAACCAATAATACCAATCCCGATAGTGCCCAAACCGAATAACCCTATACCTATTGCGCCGACACTGATTAAACCAACCGAAATAATTCCGACACTGATAGGTGCAATCGCAACGCCGCCCCATGCGAATAACATTCCATAGGCGTAGTCACCACCTGCAATCCAACCAACAACAGGTTTGTCGCCATGCTCAGGCATGCCAAAACGAAAATGCAGCAAGGGGATACCCGCCAGACAAAAACGGCTTTTGTATTCGCGTTGTTTTGCGCCGATTTGATCTGCCTCACTTTGAAAAGCCTGCGGATTAAATAGTCGTTCCTCGGCTCTGAGCCTGCGCAATTGACGCAACATACGAATTACCAAAATGATGTGACTGAGCACCATGCCCAAGACCATAAGTTGCGAAATGATCGCGTAAATATGCGCATTACCAACATCATTTTCCGCCCTGTAGGCCAAGCCAAACATCGCCACTACATAAATGATGGGGAACAGAAAAAAGAGTGCGGGATACATGATTACGAGACGGCGCTCGCGTTGGGTGCGCGCTTGATCGAGACCCGCTCTTACACCAAAGAAAGAACTGACAACACCAGAGAAGGCAGCCAACACAACAATAACGCTAGCCCACTTGAACAACGAACCGGTTTTTATCGCACCCGCACCCATGGCTGCGGCTTTTACCGGTGGGGAAATACTATTGATGGTAGCCATTACAGCTAGGGTAAACACAGCGCCCTGCATACTTTTTGCGAGTGTATCTTCCACAAAAATCACCATCGCTTTTTGCAGCAGCTTGCGCCCGCGCGACAAGCGTTGCTTCACGGTGTCCTCCGACAGATCCAACTGACTGGCGACAAATTCTACCGAGCGATGCTCGCGGTAAAACAAAATCAACGGTTCGCGATAGGTGTCGGGCATTTTTTCCAATGCCTGCCACAGCAACGCCTGCTCTTGTGCGCTGATCGCTTCATCTTCAATTTTCACCTGCGCTGAATGCCCACTAGAGTACTCATCCAACTCACTGAGTTCATTGGCGCCCCTCACTGGTTGGGTTGCCTCTTTACGACGAAAGTGGCTCGCCTTAAAACGCAGAATTCCACACAGCCATGACTTTAATTTTTCCGGGTCATTAAGGGTATCGAGTTTTTTCCATGCTTCGATAAAGGCTTCTTGTGCTATGTCCTCACTGTGTTTTAAGTCCCCAACCCGTGAATAAGCGAGGGAACACAGTAAGTTTTGGTAGCGCACAACAATTTTGCAAAAGGCATCGCGATCACCGCCCAATGAGGCCATCACCAAGGCGGCGTCGCTCGAATCAATTGGGCAGGTTTGTTTTTTAAAAATGTTCATAGTTCACCATCTCTAATCTGGAACTATTAAGTGCCCAACTCGCGGCTACAGGTGACAAGAATTTTTCAAAAATAATTTTTATGATTTTCGGTAGTGTTCTTGCGGAAGAGAAGCCACACTAATTCAAACTAAAGTTAACAACTACCAAAGATTACACTAAGCCATGCATCAATTAAGTTTACAATCCAATCACTACACCGCATACAGGCTTACCAAGTGACCGACACTCCTCTCTATGGCTTTTCCGACAACTCCTTCCAAGCCGCAGGTGGCGCTGATGGTATCCGCCAACTGGTTGACGATTTTTATCTGGAAATGGATGCGCTGTCGGAAGCGGCGATTATTCGCAAAATGCATAAACCAGATCTCACCCTGTCACGCGATAAGCTCACGTTGTTTTTGTGCGGATGGATGGGTGGCCCGAGGAATTATCAAGAAAAATACGGCAGCATTAATATCCCGCGCAGCCATGCACATTTGCCAATTGGTGAAGCGGAGCGCGATGCGTGGTTGCTGTGCATGGAGCGTGCAATCGCAAAGCAAAATTATTCGGCGGGATTTTCGGTGTACTTATTAGAACAATTACGCATTCCGGCTGAACGGATTTTTGCGACCAGTAGAAAACCTGTCGTATAAAAAATGACAACCGCAAAAAATGCGGTTGTCATTGATTGGTGTTTCACATAGATAAAATCATTAACCCTAAGAAGCCGCTTCCGCTTTCCGCAGCAAATCACTCACTGTATTTTCAAGCGCATCAAGCGATACTGGTTTAGTGAGGTGTCCGCTGAATCCGGCGTCTAATGCTTTGCGAACATCTTCTTCTTGGCCGTAGCCGGAAACGGCAACGATAGTGAGCTTATTATTTGTGGCACGAATGCGGCGAGCGACTTCGTAGCCATCGATATCAGGTAAGCCTATATCCAATAAAACGACATCAAAATTATCACGTGCGAGAATATCCAATGCAGCTACACCGCTGTAAGTAACCTTGGCTGTATGACCCAAGGTTTGTAAAAGCAGCGCCATAGAATCGGTTGCATCAGCGTTGTCGTCGATTAATAAAAACGCTGTCGGCGCTAGCGGAATTTTAGTTGTTGGCGCCACTGCGGCCTCTTCATAGGGTGCTAATGGAAGTGATATGGAAAATTGTGAGCCTTGACCCAAGCCTGCGCTTTGCGCAGTAATAGTACCGCCATGCATTTTAATAATTTTTTTGACGACGGATAAGCCAATCCCCAAGCCGCCCCGACTGCGATCGATTGAATTATCGACCTGCGTAAATAATTCAAAAATTTCCTCAAGCATCTGCGATTCAATACCAATGCCGCTATCCGCAATTTCGATCACTGCTCGCTCATCTTCACGGCGCAAATGTATTGTTATTTTGCCACATTGTTCTGTGTACTTAGTGGCATTGATGATGACATTAATTAAACTCTGGGCTACACGGGCGTAATCACCATGGATCAGTAAATAGGGATCATCACATTCATAAGCAAGATGCAGCGCTTTTTCTGCAACACTGACATTGGCCGATTCAATAGCAAATCTTATTGCTTGATCAAGCAGTACCGGGCCTTTTTGTAATTTCATTCGCCCTTGCGATATGCGCGACACTTCCAACAAATCATCAATTAACCGCGTCAACTGATTTACTTGGCGACTGATGAGATCACCTAACGAATAGGTGGTGACGCCGAAGGGCGCGGCTTGCTTTAACAGTTCGCTCGCATGGCGAATGGGCGCGAGCGGATTACGCAGTTCGTGCGCGAGCATCGCTAAAAATTCATCTTTGCGACGATCTTGTTGCGCGAGAGACTTTTCTGAGAGCACTCTTTCGGTTACGTCGTAACCATTAACAAAAATTCCCGTTATTTCATTCTCGTCGTTACGAATAGGGTGGTATACAAAATCGAGATAAAGCTCACGTTCTTTTGCCGTGCTTTCGTCGATAAGCAAAATCGGCATGGCTATACCGGTGTGGCTTTGACCCGAGCTGTAAACAAAATCCAAGAGCTCGGTAAACCCTTGTTCAGCAACTTCGGGGAACGCATCGTGCACAGGTTTATTTATTACATCGCGATTGCCAATTAGCTCAAGGTAACGCGGATTGGCGTATTCAAATATGTGCGTAGGCCCGGTGAGTACGCACATAAATGCGGGGGATTTTGTGAACAGCTGACGCCAGCGTGCCTCTTCGGCAATTTTTCTTTTTTGCTCCACAACATGCCGTGTTGTTTCCGACACGATGACCAACACACCACCTACATGGCTCGGTGCGTCTTCGTCATAAATAGGATCGTAAGTGTAAGTCCAATAGACATCCTGCAATTGCCCATCCCTGGTGATAGGCACCAAGGCATTCTCTCGCCACACACTGCCTTCGCCGCGCATGACCGTATCAATTTGTGGGCCAATGATTGGCCAAATTTCTGCCCAACAATCTTTGCCCTGTTGGCCAATAGCGCCGGGGTGGCGATCTGAACCTATAGATGCGCGGTATCCGTCATTATAAAACTGGATAAGATTCGGCCCCCACCAGATAAACATAGGGTGGCCTGACGATAGTATCAGCCTGACAGTGAGTTTTAACGCTTGCGGCCAACCGGACGGATTTCCTAATGGGGAATTATCCCAATCATATTCCCGTATGTGCTGCCCCATCTCACCACCACCGGCTAAAAACGTGTGGGTATGCGCAATTGTATTCATGGCTCAGCCTTGAAGAAACGAAATAAAACAAAGCGGTCAAGATCGCACCAAACACAAGAACCATAACAGCTATTGCCTGACCCAGGAAGATCGCGCCCGTAAACTACTTGCTCCACAAGTCCAGATCAGCTAACAATTTTAATGCCAGCTCTTTGCGGTAATTTTTTATGGCTGCCAAATTTTCTGCTTCCATATATATCGCAAATGCAGTGACGGGCGAAGCTGCTGCATCTTTTATGTAACCTACGTACCACCCGGCAAATACGCCGTCGCTATTATTAACATCTACTAATCCTGCACCCGTTTTGGCGTAGAGCGAGATACCATTTTTGGTTTCCTGCAATGCAGCGGATTCAAATGCCACAAAGTTATTGGCTTTAACACCGCAGCGATTTTTTAACAGGCAATCAATAAATTCCACCTGTTCCCGGGGCGAAATTTTTAATTCGTTATTTAACCAAAATTCATCGCTGCCCGGCGTAAAAGTCTGGTTGCCATAATTGAATTTGGCTAACCATTTTTTATAGTGCTTGGGATCAATACGCGGTACTAGATCCTGATAATACCAAACCGCAGAATGCTTAAATGCAGTCTTCAAGGTTTGTGATTGTTTCCAGGTTTCCGGCCAAAAGGCTTGGGGTGGGTGCTTTACTTGATCCCACTCGATACGCTCATCAATCGATTTTGCCGCACCGGTTTCAAGCGCAATTAATGTGTGGGGAATTTTGAAAGTTGAATAAGGTCCGTGGCGCTGGGTTAAACCCGATTCATTTATTGTCCAACAATTATTACTTTGTAAATCGACTGCCAAGAATGTCACTTTGCGGGTGCTGATTTCAGCGGCGTATGGGGCGGTGTCAATGGGCTTAGTGGTTTTGCAAATATCGGCCAAACCCATCAAGGGCATTAGGAATAGCAAAGCAAATACACTTTTTAATGTCACAGTTTTCTCCACAAAAACGTTCCGTCCCAACATCTGAGCTTAATTGCTACTCAGCCTTTGCTGGCGGCACATACCCATCCGCTTCATCTACTTTCTCGCCCGACAAAAACTTTTCCATCTGTTCGGTTAGATAAACTTTGGTGCTCATATCCATTACATTCAAGCGTTTTTCGTTGATCAGTAATGTCTGATGTGCCATCCATTCTTGCCAGGCTTTTTTGGAAATGTGGGTATATAAATCAATACCTTTAGCACCGGGATAAGGTGGCATATCCAGGCCTTCCAGTTCTTGTTGGTATTTGCGGCAAAAAACCATACGGCTCATATTTTTCTCACTTACGTTTAGATGATGTAGTTTTGCGTGAAGGCGTGGCGATTTTTTTAGTCGCTGGCATTTTGGTTGCGCGGGGATCAAGTTGCGCGAGTTTTTCCAATAGTTTTTTTACTGGCGCCGCCAAGCCTAGTGCATCGGGTTGATGGGGATTGTACCAGTGAGTGGCAGCTTCACCGATAGCGCGCGGTGATTTGGTGAGTTGGATTAATACCGGGGTGATATCCAAATGGTAATGGCTAAAGGTGTGGCGATAGCTATTCCACTCTTCAAGCTCGATCACTTTACCGTAATGGTCTTCGGCAAATTCTTGCGCATCGGCATCTATCGCTAATTCAGGAAAGCTCCAGAGGCCGCCCCAAATTCCCTGTGCGGGGCGCTGTTGGAGCAATAAATCGCCTGCGGGATTGCGCAGCATAAGTAATTGCACGGATTTTTCTGGCAGCGTTTTTTTCGGTTTTTTGCCGGGGTAATCTTTTGGGTTGCCTTGCGCGTAGGCGATGCAACCCTCGCGCAGCGGGCAGCTTTCGCATTTGGGTTTGCTGCGAGTGCAGACAGTTGCGCCCAAATCCATCATCGCTTGTGTGTAGTGATTGGCGCGGGTTTTAGGTGTGTAGGTTTCGGCGATTTCCCATAGCTGATTGGCTACTTGCAACTGCCCCGGCCATCCTTCTACTGCGTGATAACGCGCGAGTACACGTTTGACGTTGCCATCCAAAATCGCGGCGCGTTTTTGGTAGGCGATGCTGACAATTGCACCTGCGGTCGAGCGGCCTATGCCGGGTAAATCGGCTAGCGCAGCCACAGTCGTCGGAAATTCACCACCGTGTTGCTTCACTACCGCTTGCGCGCATTTGTGCAAATTGCGCGCGCGGGCGTAGTAGCCCAACCCCGTCCATAAATGCAGCACTTCATCGATCGGCGCGGTAGCAAGGGATTCAACGCTGGGAAAGCGGGCGATAAAGCGCTCGAAATAGGGAATCACCGTAGTGACCTGGGTTTGCTGCAACATAATTTCCGACAGCCACACGCGATAAGCGCTGATGTCTTGTTGCCATGGCAGGTGTTTGCGCCCGTGTTTATCAAACCATTTAAGGACGGGCGCAGCAAAAGAAGAGGTCATAACAACTCGCGTTAGGGGCAGTAATTGGCAGGCGCGAATTCTAACAGCAAGGTGATGTTGCGCTAGCGCAATTGCAAAGCGCGAAATGAATCACCCGCCAAGTGGCATTAAATCTTACTTTTGGAATTGATATTGTCATCCGGGCTTGGCGCGCTTGTATACATCATCTTCCCCACCTAGGATGCTGCGAGCAATTGTTCATCTATAAAAATAATTCCATTAGGCATAGATAATCGGCATAGATAATCGGCATAGATATCGAAACAGATAATCGGCACAGAAATTCCACTTTTTCATCGCTGTTCTTCGGGGCATGGTTCTGCTGTCCATTTCCGATGGCCGCATTTTTATTCATTTGCGCAGAGGAAGGTTCTCATGTCGGGAAACCAAATAAAAAGTTATCGCTTGGCGGCGATTATCGGGGCAGGTTTGATTACCTCCGCCTTGGGCAGTTCAGCTATGGCAAGCTGCCAATACGTTGTTACCAATTCCTGGGGCAGCGGTTTTACCGCAGCGATTCGCGTCACCAACGATACCGCCGCAACCATTAATGGCTGGCAGGTTAATTGGGCCTACAGTAAAAACAGTGTGAGCAATGCCTGGAATGCACGGCTGAGCACGACTGGCACCACTAACAGCGCAACCAATTTGGGCTGGAATGGCACATTGCGCCCCGGTCAGATGGCTGAGTTTGGTGTGCAGGGTGCAACCAACGGCGGCGCATTGGAAACACCACAAGTGACCGGCGCCGCCTGCGGCACTGGCACTCTTGCCAGTTCAAGCGCAACCTCCAGTATTGCCTCCAGCGTCGCTTCCAGCAAAGCTGCCAGTCTGGCGAGTTCATCGGCGGCATCGATTGCGGCGGGCGTGAATATCGCCGGTTTAGCAACGGCAACTACCTCCTACGTATCACCGTGGGAAACCATTCGCGCGGTAAACGACAACAGCAGCCCAGCCAACTCAAATGACAAATCCGCGGGCGCCTACGGCAACTGGAACAACCCGAATTCGATTCAATGGGTGCAGTACGATTGGCCGCAAAACTACAACCTGAGCTCGACCCAAATTTACTGGTTTGATGACAACGGCGGCGTACTCACTCCCACCCGCGCTTACCTCGAATATTGGAACGGCAGCGCTTGGGTCAATGCAGGCAATGTACCGCTCGCCAAAAATGCATTTAATACCTTGGCACTCAATAACGTGGTGACTAACCGCGTACGCGTTTCAATGCTAAATACCCAGCAATCCACTGGTTTGCTGGAATGGCGTGTTTCCGGTACTGCAACGGGCGTGGTCACATCATCGCGCAGCAGTCTGGCTTTAAGTTCCAGTTCGTTGGCGGCTAGCTCGCGCCTGTCAAGTTCACTGGCATCAAGCTCACTGGCAGTTAGTTCAGTACCGCGTAGCAGCAGTTCAAGTTCAGTGGTGCGCAGTAGCAGTTTGGCGAGTTCATCGCTGCGCAGCAGTTCACCTGCGGTAAGTAGCAGCAGCTCTAGCAGCAGTACACCCAGCGTGGCGCAATGCAGCGCTTACGATTTCCCCAAATACGAGCCGGATCTGAATTACGATTTCCGCACCGACTTTGGTCAAGTGGATACCAGCAAATTCAAGGTCTATAACGGCTGCCCGGCCAACACTATTGCCGGGGTGAAAACCAAAGGTCGCTTTGCATTTATTTGGGGACACAACCGCAATCCATCGATCACTGATGCCGATATTGATCGCGTACTTACCAACCTCAATGAAGATGCGGATTACATCCACAACGTGATGGGTTGGCCGGTCGATAAACTGCAAGCCGAAGGCTACTTCAGCAACATCTATTTATTCGGCTCCGGCCTGTGTACCGATAGCGCGGCGAATACCGAGCGCGGCGGTTGGCAAAGCGGGATCAACGGTTATCCGATGGTGTTGCTGTCTTACTATCCGGTCGTTACTCCAAGCGAGCGCGGTGGCATTACCCATGAGTTTATCCACACCATTATGGCGACACGCGGCAACAAAGCGGCTTGGTTTAATGAGGGTGGCAACACCTGGTTGCAGATGAATCTGGAAGCCTCGCGCACCGGCAATTACGGTGTCGGATTTTTGGATGCAACCTCTTTCCTCGCACCGCATATGCCCATCGAGAACTACAGCGGTTGGCTGCAAGATGGCACTTTCGGTGGCCCGAATGCAGAAGGTGTTGATCGCCGTGTGAATGGCCAACAGATTTCCACTTGGCGTGAATATCTCGGCGGTAATCAATACAACGCGGCTTTCCCGCACTTCCTTGGTGTACATGTTTCCAAAGGTGCGAATGCCTGGATTTGGGCGAAGGGTGCGCAAAACCATATCCTCCGTTCACTGGCGGGCGGTGTTGGCGAAGAGCAAACCCAGCGCATGATTATGGAATTCCGCGCGCGGCAGGCAATGGTCGATTTCGGCCCTTGGTCTAACGCCTTCAAAGTGCCGATCAACAACAACTGGGGCAGAACAATCAATGCTGAACCGGTCGCAGGTGGAATTTTGCAAGATCCGGGCGCACATCGCCTGACCTTCTACTCCGCGACAACTCAAGAAGGTACAACCTTGATACCAAGCACTGTCACCTTGCCCGGCTGGTCTGGCGCTAACCAGATTCCGCTGAAAGTGACGGGCAATAAAGTGCGGGTGAACTTCCAACCTATTGGCCAAAACATGCGCGTGCAATTGGCGTATCGCGCAGCAGACGGCACAGCGGTATACAGCAAACCCGTCACCAGTGGCGAAGCTTGTCTGGATCTCACCAAAGCGCCGAAAAATGGTGTGGTGGTCGCCGTGGTCAGTAATGTGGATCACCTCTACAACGGTGAAGAAACCCGCACCCGCAAACACGATTACCGTTTGCAATTGCTTGAAGGCGTAACCGGCACCGCGCCGTTGTACGACAAGCACTACCAATAACGCCCATAACGCATCCCAACCCTTTGTATTTACGCAAAGGGTTGGTTTTGCACTGTCAGAATTCTTGCGCCATTTATCCTGCATGAGGGACATTTTATGCGTCACACCATCTTCAAAAAGCGCCAACTCGCACTGCTAATCGGGTTGGGCATAGCCACCGCAACGCTTGGCAATGTCGCCAATGCCAGCTGCAGTTACACCGTGACTAACTCCTGGGGTTCAGGATTTACCGCAGCGATCCGTGTTACTAACGATACCGCTACCGCCGTCAATGGCTGGCAAGTGAACTGGGCGTACACCAACAATAGAGCGAGCAATGCCTGGAATGCCCTGCTCAGCGGCAATTCCACTGCAAACAATACCGCAACCAATATCGGCTGGAACGGCAGGCTGCAACCGGGGCAAGCCGCAGAGTTCGGCTTACAGGGCACCACCAATGGCGGCGCAGTGGAAACTCCCACTTTAACCGGCACCTTGTGTGGCGCAGCGACTGCCAGCAGTGCCAGTAACGCATCAAGCAGCAGACAAACGGTTAGCAGCGCGCAAGCAGTCAGCAGTGTGCGCAGTTCAGCATCCAGCACGGCGCCTGCACCGGCCAATATCGCCAGCCTTGCCACTGCCACTACCTCTTATGTATCGGCGTGGGAAACACTTCGCGCGGTAAACGACAACAGCAACCCCGCCAACTCCAACGATAAATCAGCGGGTGCTTACGGCAATTGGAATAACCCGAATAGCATCCAATGGGTGCAATACGATTGGCCGCAAAGCTTCAACTTGAGCAGCACCCAGGTCTACTGGTTTGATGATAACGGCGGCGTATTAACACCAACTCGCGCTTACATCGAATACTGGAATGGCAGCGCCTGGGTCAATGCGGGCAATGTGCCGCTGGTGAAAAATGCGTTTAATAGCCTCGCGTTAAATGGAGTTACGACCAACCGCTTGCGTATCTCCATGCTTAACGCCACGCAATCCACCGGGATTTTGGAATGGCGTGTTGCAGGTGCTGTGCAAACCGGCAATGCCTCTTCAGTAGCAGTGTCATCTGCGCGCAGCAGCGCAGCAGTATCGAGCCTTGTCAGCAGTTCGATTCGTTCGTCATCGCTACCCAGCTCCGCAGTCTCCAGCAGCACCAGAAGTTCCAGCAGCAGTTCATTAGTGAGTTCATCGCGCGCAGCGGTTTCATCGGTTGGCGTTAGCAGTTCTGCCGCCAGTTCCGCGCCTGCAGTGTTCACGCCGATTACCAATCAATACGAATACGACGGCGTTAATACCACCAACGCGGTGTACAAAGATTCCAACCGTTTCCGCCTCTACTATGGCCTCGATAACAAGCGCGGCCCCAAAGGCAACCTCGGCCTGCATTCCGACGCCGATGTAACGCGCATGCTGGAACACATGGAGAAGGTGTACGACTACTTTGTCACGAATCGCGGCTTTAAATCGCCCGCGCAATCCGTGCATGCCAATCGCCCCGGCTCGTTCAAAATTAACGTCTATTCGGTGACCGACATCGATGCCGGTGGCTTTATGGGCTACAACGGCACGGCGGGCTTGAGCTATCTGGTGATGCGCAGCAATCTGCTTAACGTGGACAGCATTTCCACCCACGAATTTGGCCACGGCATCACCCTCGCCGAAGCCATCTGGATCGATAAAGCGCGCACCGGCGCTTGGTGGGAAACGACCGCAGAATGGTTTGCCGATGCTTACATCAGCCCGCTGACCAACACCACCAATTTCAATGTGGATTCGCTGCATGTCGCATCGAACTTAACCATCGTCCACAAAGATAATTTGTACCAAGCCTGGCCGTTCCTGAATTACCTCACCAACAACCCCGACAACTACACCAACCTCGGCCGCGATGCGGTGCGCACCATGATTCGCGCGCACCAAGGGCAGGAAACACCGCTGCACAGCCTGGCAAGATTGGTTCAACCAACGCCGATCAATACCCTGATTGGCCGCTACCGCGCACGCATCGCTTATGGCGATATTGGCAATCCGTTAGTGCAGCAGAGAGTGTTGAACGCCCAGCGCGATACCAACTTCCGCAACCGCGCTTATCGCAACCTGGAATCCATCGGCACCAATTTGTATCGCGTATTGGAAGCGCGCAAACCGCAGTACACCGGCAGCAATATTATTCCGCTGACGGCAACCGGTAGTGGCGAGATCAACCTTCAAGTCACCAACCTGGGCAACGGTTTGAGCGATAGCAATTTCACCGCAATTGTGGCGATCAAAGCAGCGAACAATAGCGTGCGCTACGTGGCACTTGCCAATGGTTCCGGCAGCTTCCAATTAGCAGCGGGTGAAGAATCGAGTTTAGTGGTGACCAACACGCCGGACTCGCTCTACTTGTACAACGCCTTTGAAAGTACCAGCGCGAGTGCAGATGCGATTGGCTTGAATTACCAGGTGCAAATTCTGGGCGCCAGACCGCGCGATTAAGAGAGGAGTTTTGGCATGACAAGCGTTGCGCAACACAGCGGATTATTACGGGGGCATCGGGCGCGTTTTGCGCTGGGTGAACTACTACTTTTATCCTTGTTGCTCAGCGCTTGTGGTGGCGGAGGGAGTGAAGGCGGAAGCAACGCCTTGCAACCTTCGTCATCACAAGCCATTTCAAGCAGCGCTGTGCTATCCAGCGCTGCGCTGTCAAGTTCAAACAGCATTGCACTATCCAGTTCAAACAATGCTGCGCTGTCCAGCTCAAGTGCGATAGAAATTAGCAGCAGCGCAAGCCTGTTTTCATCTTCCAGCATCACTGCAAGCTCGATCCAACAGCAGAGCAGTAGTGCGATGAATGCCTCATCGTCCAGCATTCCGATTATCGTCAGAAGTTCGAGCAGTATTGCAAGCAGCAGTTCAGTCGCTCGTAGCAGCTCAATCCCTAGCAGCAGTGTCAGAAGTTCAGTGGCGAGTAGCAGCAGTAGAAGTTCAGCGGCAAGCAGCGCCTTGGCAACGAGCAGCTCCAGCAGTTCGCATACCAGCAGCAGCGTACCCAGCCTTGCTCAATGCGACGCCTATGAGTGGCCAAAATACGAACCCGATTTAAATTACGATTTCCGCACCGACTTTGGTCAAGTGGATACCAGCAAATTCAAGGTCTACAACGGCTGCCCGGCCAACACTATTGCCGGGGTGAAAACCAAAGGTCGCTTTGCATTTATTTGGGGACACAACCGCAATCCATCGATCACCGATGCCGATATTGATCGTGTACTTACCAACCTCAATGAAGATGCGGATTACATCCACAACGTGATGGGTTGGCCGGTCGATAAACTGCAAGCCGAAGGCTACTTCAGCAACATCTATTTATTCGGCTCCGGCCTGTGTACCGATA
>Ga0247803_1000066_pt1 | contig 70050 bp, 52 predicted proteins | sample UWRJL014104B1_FD_180928 | JGI IMG/M metagenome (GOLD analysis project Ga0247803, IMG submission 180928) | Plant litter microbial communities from Arlington Agricultural Research Station in Wisconsin, United States - UWRJ-L014-104B-1 | ecosystem: Environmental > Terrestrial > Plant litter >... | reverse complement strand
TGTGTATTACGGTTTGGGCATGACCATTATCACCACCTTTTACATTATTAAAGGCGGTATGTTCTCGGTGGTGTTTACCGAGGTGTTCCAATTTATTGTGACGACGATTGCGAGTATCGGTGTTGGTATTGTGGCGATCCACAGCGTCTCGCCGGAAATGATTGCCGCTGTTGTGCCGCCGGGTTGGGATAGCATCGCCGTGAATTGGAATCTCAATGTAGATTGGGCTGGTCGCCTCGATGCGGCGAATGCAAAAATTACTGCCGATGGTTATTCATTGTTTGCCATCTTTTTTATGTTGATGTTGTTCAAAGGCTTTTTGCTGAGCCTTGCTGGCCCTGCACCAAACTACGATATGCAGCGTGTACTCTCCACCCAATCACCACGTGATGCAGCCAAAATGAGCGGTTTTGTAACCGTGGTATTGATGTTCCCTCGCTATATGCTGATCGCTGGTTTAACGGTGATGGCGCTCGCTTTCTTTATGAATGATCTAAAGGCGATGGGCCCGGATGTCGACTTCGAACAAATTTTGCCATTCGTATTGAAGAATTATATCCCCAGCGGTTTGCTTGGTTTATTGATCGCCGGTTTGCTCGCCGCGTTTATGTCTAACTTCGCTGCGACCGTAAATGCCGCACCTGCTTACGTCGTAAATGATATTTACAAACGTTACATCAACCCTAATGCGGAACCAAAACGCTACGTACATTTGAGCTACGTTGTGTCATTAGTATTTATTGTGATTGGTGTTGCGCTCGGCTTTTTTATTCCCAGTGTAAACACTGTGCTGCAATGGATCGTGAGCGGTTTGTATGGCGGCTACACTGCATCCAATGTGCTCAAGTGGTACTGGTGGCGATTCAATGCTTACGGTTATTTCTGGGGTATGGCGGTAGGTATCGTACTCGCGCTGTCGCTCGCAATACCGCAGGCAAATATTGCTGTGGCACATGCGTTAAATGTGTTTGGTTTTGAATTGGAAAAAATTGATTTCATCTACGCCTTCCCATGGTTGTTGGTGATTTGTTTAATCACTTGTGTGACAACCTCGTTGATGACTGCGCCGTCAGATATGGAAGTGTTGAAGAAGTTTTATTTGAAAGTGCGCCCGTGGGGTTTCTGGGGGCCAGTACATCAGGCCTGCTTGCAAGAGCATCCTGTGTTAATAAAGAACACCAATTTCCTGCGCGACATGGTGAATGTAGTTGTTGGTATTTTGTGGCAAACATCTCTCGTTGCTGCGCCGATTTTCCTCGTGATTCAGCAGTACGACAAATTCTTTATAGCGATGGGATTAGCTGCAGCCGGCGCTTTATTTTTGTGGAGAAACTGGTATCGCCATTTGCAAGATTATCCGGCCGATATTCCGCCTGCATTGCTGGTGGGTACCAAAGATGAATATTTGATCGCTAAAAACTGATAGTTATTTTTTGCGCTACAGGCTGTTCTGTAGCGCAAAAAATTTCACCATCGGTGTAATCGATTACGCTTTAAACCGATCTGTGATGAAACGCAGCTCAAACGACACACTAGAAAAACTCATTGGAGTATTTGGAACATGAGTAGTTTTACAGAAAAAGCCAAAGCGCTACTGCAACAACACGAAGCGCTGGTGACTAAAAAAAATAAGGTGAACGCGCAAGGCAATGGTATTTACGATTGTTATGAGAATCCTATTCTCACTGCAGAACATGCTCCTATTTTTTGGCGTTACGATCTAAATGAAAAAACCAATCCACATTTGATGGAGCGCCAAGGCGTGAATGCCGCGTTCAACTCCGGTGCGATGTTTTGGAATGGCAAATATATTTTGGCTGTACGCGTTGAAGGTGTAGATCGTAAATCGTTTTTTGCGATTGCTGAAAGTCCAAACGGCATCGACAATTTCCGCTTTTGGGATTATCCGATCACCCTGCCTGAAACCGACCGACCCGATACCAACGTTTACGATATGCGTTTAACCGCACACGAAGATGGTTGGATTTACGGTTTGTTCTGCACCGAGCGTAAAGATTTAACTCGCCCGGAAGATACTTCTGCCGCAGAAGCGCAATGCGGAATTGCGCGCACCAAAGATTTAATTGTGTGGGAGCGCTTGCCTGATTTAATTACTTATTCCGGCCAGCAGCGCAATGTAGTTTTGCACCCGGAATTTATCGATGGTAAATACGGTTTGTTCACTCGTCCGCAAGATGGTTTTATCAGTGTTGGCGGCGGTGGTGGTATCGGTTGGGGTCTAGTAGAAGACATGACTCGCGCTGAAGTGAAATCCGAAGTGATTGTTGACGGCAAGGTCTATCACACCATCAAAGAAGTAAAAAATGGCCAAGGTCCTGCGCCAATTAAAACTGCAGAAGGTTGGCTGAACCTGGCGCACGGTGTGCGTAACACTGCTGCCGGTTTGCGTTACACACTCTACATGTTTATGACTGAATTGGAGCGCCCATGGGTTGTAACTCACAGCCCTGCAGGTCATTTTATTGCGCCGCACGGTGCTGAGCGTGTGGGCGATGTATCCAACGTGGCTTTTGCCAATGGTTGGATTGTTAACGAAAAGAATGAAGTTTTTATTTACTACGCATCGTCTGACACGCGTATGCATGTTGCGACATCAAGCGTAGAAAAATTAATCGACTACTGCAAAAATACACCAGAAGATGGCTTGCGTTCTGCGGCTTCCGTTGCAGTGCGCAATGAATTAATTAGCGCAAATTTAAAATTGCTAAAAGGTTTGGTGTAGCTTCCATGAATGCAGCGAGCTTGCCCGGTCAATTGTCCAGGTTACCCTTGGAGTTTCACGAAGAGTTAGTGGCTATTGCCGATTGGTGGTTAAAACACACCGTCGATAATGAGCAGGGTGGTTTCTATGGCGAAGTGGGTGCGGATAACTTGCCGACACATAATGCTAGCAAAGGCATTATTTTAAATTCGCGCATTCTGTGGTTTTTTAGTGAAGCTGCGAGAGAATTGAAGTCTGATGAATATCGCCAGGCGGCGAAGCGTGCGTATGATTACATCGCCAATTATTTTTTTGATAAAGAACACGGCGGCGTTTATTGGGAGTTGGATGCACAGGGCAATCCCATCAATACCAAAAAACAAGTCTATGCCCAAGCGTTTACCATTTATGCATTTACGGCGTATTACCAGCTCACACAAAACCCACAGGTTTTAGAGCAAGCTTTAGAGTGCTTCGAATTGTTGGAAAGCAAAACTATTGATTGCAAACGTGAAGGTTACCTGGAAGCTTTTACACGTGAGTGGGGCGTGATTGAAGATGTTCGTTTAAGCGAAAAAGATTTGAATTTCCCCAAATCACAAAATACACATTTACATGTTTTAGAAGCTTACACCACGCTCAACCAAGTTAACCCAACGCCTGAAGTTGCTGCAGCGTTGCGGTATAACATTGAGTTGTTTGATAAATACATGATCGACAAAGATACTTATCATTTGCGCATGTTTTTAGATCATGATTGGAACGATCACTCGCCCGGTTTTACCTACGGTCACGATATTGAGGCGAGTTGGTTAATTGCCAAAGCATTGGAATCTCTAGGCGATGAAGCCTACACAAAAACGCTTATGCCAACGCTTATTAAAATTGCAGAAGTCACCTTAACAGAAGGTATAGGTGTTCATGGGCACGTGATAGACGCCTATGATTTTGCGACTAAACAGCACCTGCCAGATATCGTGTGGTGGGTACAAGCAGAAGCCTTGGTAGGATTTTTATTCGCCTACAGTGAAACAAAGGATGGCAAGTATTTACATGCAGCAGAAACTATTTGGGAGTTTATAAAAAAATTCCAAATGGATAAGCAAAATGGTGAGTGGCATTGGTTGGCTAATATGGGTAATCAATACATCAATAGCTATTACAAAGTCGGTTTTTGGAAATGCCCTTATCACAATGGGCGCGCCATGATGGAAGCTGCACATTATTTAGCTAAATAAATTAGGCAGATAGAAATCTTAAGTAAGTAGTATTTAATTCAATAATGAGCATGAGGAAACCCATGAAAAACTTAATAAGTTGGTGTGCAGCAGTACTACTATTGAGTGCTGCGAGTGTGAGCTTTGCTGCAGACAATAAAAAAACCGAGGTAGTCAATAAAGCCGATTTTTTTACCACCAATGGCGCACATCTGTCGGTGAAAGGTAAAAATTATTACGTGGTTGGTACTAACATGTGGTACGGCGGTTACTTGGGTTCTGCAGGCAAAGTGGGTGATAGAGCTCGGCTCACAAAAGAGCTTGATAATCTAAAGGCGCTCGGCATTAATAACATTCGTGTTCTCGCCGTGTCTGAAAAAGCGGAACACAACAGCGCTGTTCACCCAGCAACCACTAACGCATTTGGCGATCACAATGAAGAGCTGTTAGCCGGTTTGGATTTTTTCATGGCGGAAATTGCCAAGCGTGATATTTCTGCGGTTATTTATCTCAATAACTTTTGGCAATGGTCAGGTGGTATGACGCAGTACATGAGTTGGGTTGAAGGCACTCCTGCACTGGATCCTAACCAAACCAAAGATTGGGAAGGTTTTATGGCGAAATCTGCCAGCTTCTACCAAAGCAAAAAAGCACAAGCCGAATGGCGTAAAACGATTAAGAAAATTGTAACGCGTGTTAACACAGTTACCGGCCAAGCTTACATCAACGATCCTTCAATTCTCTCTTGGCAGTTAGCGAATGAACCGCGTGCAGGCAATTCAAAAACCTCTGCGAAAGAAAAAGCGATTTACGTAAAATGGATCAACGACACTGCAAAATATATACATTCACTTGACCCCAATCACATGGTGAGCACGGGCAGCGAAGGTTTAATGGGTTCTAACAACGATGAAAAATTGTATGTGGATGCGCACTCATCGCCTTACATTAATTACATGACCTATCACATGTGGATTAGAAACTGGGGTTGGTTTGATAAAGCCAAGCCAGCAGAAACATGGGATGCTGGTTTAGCAAAAGCGAACGAATATTTAAATGTGCATATCGATATCGCTAAAAAAGTAAACAAGCCGCTAGTGTTGGAAGAGTTTGGTTTGGATCGCGATTTTGGTTCATACGATATTAAATCGACCACTCATTACCGCGATAAATTTTATCGTGTAGTTTTCGATACGATTTACAATCGCACTAAAGCAGGCGAGCCTATCGCAGGCTACAACTTCTGGGCGTGGAATGGCTCTGCGCGTACGCAGCGCGAAAATTACTGGTGGCAAACTGGTGATGATTTCATGGGCGACCCACCGCAAGAAGAGCAAGGCATGTACGGTATTTTTGATTCTGATATAAGCACCATTTTGTTGCTTAAAGAATACTCCGACAAAATGCACGCAATACCGAAATAAATTTTTCCGCTTCAGCGTAGATTTTAATTTGCGTAAAAAACTGCAATTGCGATTGCAGTTTTTTTTCGAAGCAAATAATTTATATGATTATTCTTACATTAAAAAATTAACCGATTATCCATAAAAAATGAAAGAGGTCTCTGTTATGAAAAAACTATCGTTGTTAATGGCGCTGTGTGTCGGCGTATTCTGGGGCGCTCAAGTTCACGCGCAAAAATTTGAAGAGCTGGGCAAAACGCCACAAATGGGGTGGAACTCATGGAATACATTTGGCTGCGACATCAGCGAAAAAATGATTCGCGATATGGCCGATGTAATGGCCTCAAACGGCATGAAAGAGGCCGGGTATGAATACATTAATATCGACGATTGCTGGCACGGTGAACGCGATGCTATGGGTTTTATTCAAGCTGATAAAACCCACTTCCCTTCAGGTATTAAAGCGCTTGCTGATTACGTACACAGCAAGGGTCTAAAAATTGGTATTTACTCGGATGCGGGTGGAAAAACCTGCGCAGGTCGCCCGGGTAGCCGCGGTCACGAATATCAAGATGCGATTACCTACGCGAGCTGGGGGATCGATTACGTGAAATACGATTGGTGTGACACCAAAGGTATTAACGCAGAGCAGGCTTACACCACTATGCGCGATGCTATTAAAAAAGCAGGTCGCCCAATGCTTTTTAGCATTTGTGAATGGGGCGATAACAAGCCTTGGGATTGGGCCAAAGATATCGGCCACTCATGGCGCACTACGGGCGACATTTACCCCTGCTGGAGTTGTGAACACAACCACGGTTCCTGGTCTTCATGGGGTGTGTTACCCATTTTGGATAAACAAGTCGGGCTACGTAAATTCGCAGGGCCAGGTCACTGGAATGATATGGATATGATGGAAGTAGGTAACGGTATGACCGAAGCCGAAGACCGTTCGCATTTCTCTTTGTGGGCGATAATGGCATCGCCATTAATTGCCGGTAATGATTTGCGCAGCATGTCTGAAACCACGCGCAAACTTTTTACCAACAAAGACATGATCGCCATCAACCAGGATAAATTGGGCATTCAAGCCATGAAGTGGATTGATGAAGGTGACTTGGAGATTTTCGTTAAGCCTCTGGAAAATGGCGAGCTCGCTGTCTTGTTTTTAAACCGTGCAGACAACGCTAAACAAGTGAAGCACGACTGGGCCTTCCACTACTTGAAAGACGATATTTTCAAGCAAGAGGTATATTTTGATAAACAATTGTTTAACTGGAAAAACGTGTGGACCGGCGCAAAAGGCGATACCAAAGGCAAGTTGAATGTCACCATTCCTGCACATGATGTGTTGGTCTTGCGCTTAACGCCGATTAAGTAAGGGTGATGCAAAGCGGGGCGCGTACCAAGCGCTCCGCTTTTTTAAGGTAAGCGATTGTTTGTTAGATTTATGTGAGTTGGACCGCCACGCTATTTTGGTGCATTGGTTATAAATGTGCTGCACAAGGCGGCAAGAGTTAAAACTTCCAACTAGACTAAGTGAGATAATTCGCTGATTCCAATCGTATCAGCACAGGTTTAATAAGAGGTCCTCACTATGTCATTACTGCTAGCACTGATCGCGATCTGGGCGTTGGTCGCCATACTCACTTTGCGCCAAGTTGCGCTATCGGCTGCATCAGCGCTGGTGGTTATCTTTTGGGTGGTGTTGGGTACCATGGTGCCTTGCATGCTCTCGCTCTGGGCGTTAATACCCTTAGTTACTGTGCTATTGGTTTTAAATATAGGTGGCTTGCGCCGCGCACTGCTCACCAAGCCAGTCTTTGGCCTGCTTAAAAAAACCATGCCGAGCATGAGTGTCACTGAACGTGAAGCGCTGGAAGCGGGCACTACATGGTGGGAAAAAGAATTATTTAGTGGTAAGCCTGAGTGGAATGAGTTTGCACAAATCAGTTTGCCGCAGTTGACCGCAGAAGAGCAATCATTTCTGGACAATGAAGTGAGCGAACTTTGCGGAATGCTTAATGAGTGGGATATCACCAACAACCGTAAAGATCTGCCACCCGAAGCTTGGCAGTATTTAAAAGACAAAGGCTTTTTCGGCCTCATTATTCCTAAATCCTTTGGCGGCCGCGAGTTCAGCCATTATGCGCAAAGCCGCATTATGAGTAAAATCGCCAGCCGTTCGGGTACCGCCGCTGTGACTGCGATGGTGCCCAACTCCCTCGGCCCTGGCGAGCTTTTAATGAACTATGGCACCGAGGAACAAAAGAATCGCTGGTTGCCCGGTTTAGCTAAAGGCACTGAAATTCCCTGTTTTGGATTGACTGGGCCAGAAGCTGGTTCAGATGCCGGGTCTATTCCCGATACCGGCATAGTCTGTAAAGGTTTTCACGAAGGCGAAGAAGTGCTTGGCTTGCGCCTTACCTTTAGCAAACGCTGGATTACCCTTGCACCTGTTGCGACTGTAGTCGGTTTGGCGTTTAAGCTGCACGATCCCGAAGGTTTGTTAGGCGATGCCAGTAAAAAAGAATATGGCATTACCTGCGCGTTAATTCCCGCTAATCACCCCGGAATGGAAATTGGCAAGCGCCACAACCCCGGCTCGCCATTTATGAATGGCCCTATCTTCGGAACTGATATCTTTATTCCTATGGATTGGGTGATCGGCGGTGCTGCCATGGCGGGTAAAGGTTGGCGCATGTTGATTGAGTGTTTGGGCGCAGGGCGCGGCGTTTCCCTGCCAGCACTTTCAACGGCCAGCAGTGAAGTTAATTATCGTTTAGTGGGTGCTTATGCGCGCATTCGTCGCCAGTTCAATACTGAAATTGGCAAATTTGAAGGTGTGCAAGAAGCAACTGCAGATATCGCGGGTACTGCTTACACCTTAGAGGCTTTCCGTCAGTTAGTGACTAAAGGTCTGGAAACTGGTTCTCCTTCCGTAATGACCGCCATGGCGAAATACCATGCTACGGAAATGATGCGCACATCGGTAGAGCATTCTATGGATATCGTTGGGGGGCGCGCAATCCAGCAAGGGCCGCGCAACTTCCTGGTTTACTCTTATCACAGCGTACCCGTGGCGATTACCGTGGAAGGCGCCAATATACTCACGCGCTCGCTTATGATTTTTGGTCAAGGCGCTATGCGTTGCCACCCTTATTTGTTTAACGAAATGCAAGCGATGCAAGATGAAGATCAAGCGCGCGGCATTAAAACCTTCGACAAATTGTTCACTGCGCACCTTGGCCACGTCTTTAGCAATATTCTGCGCACCAATCTGCTTGGTTTAACCCGCGGGCATTTTAGTAGTGTGCCTGCCAATGCCGATGATTTCAGTGCACGCTGGTACCAACGCATTAATTTGCTGAGTGCTTCTTTCGCAAGTATGTCTGATATCGCCTTGGCGGTATTGGGTGGCAATTTAAAGCGCCGCGAATTATTGTCGGCGCGCTTGGGCGATATTCACAGCCAATTATTCATTGCCTGCGCAATCCTAAAATATCACTCAGCTCATACAAGAACACGCGCAGAAGATGCCCATGCAGAATATGCACTGACAACTGCACTCCATAAAGCGCAGCAGGCATTAATTGAGTTTGCAGATAATTTCCCCGTGGGCTGGGTAGCAAAATTGATTCGCTTCCTTACCTTGCCGTTTGGCACAATCGTCTTAAAACCGAGCGATGACTTAACCCGTGAACTTGGCGATTTAATGTTAGAGGACAATCCTGTACGCCAACATCTGGCGCAATATGTGTATGTTAGCCATGAGCAAGATGATGCTGCTGGTCGTGTAGAAAGCACCTATCAAATGCTATTAGCGCTCGGCCCACTCTGGACAACGTGGTTGAAAAACCAAAACAAGCTGAGCGGCGCCAATATGGCTGAAAAGCTACAAGATGCAATCAGTAAAAACATTATTCAACCGCAAGATGTTCCCCGCTTGCTGGAATATGATGCACGCCGTTTCGATTGTATTCTTACCGACGCTTTTGAAAAATTGTAAATAGCCCTTAGCAAAAAGATCCCCAGTAGGTCACCCTAACTGGGGATTTTTTATGCCCGTAATTATGCTAAGGAATATCTAAAACTTTACTTACAAGAATTAGTTATATTTTTTATGGAACGTTTAGCTTTTTAGTCCAGTCTATTCAATTCCATGAAGAAAAAACCTACCCATAGCATTTTCTTCATGTTGCTTTTCCATAGTTGTCATTTTCCTTATTGCTAAGCCTTCTATGAAGCCCATTCTAGAGCTGTTCTACATAATCAAACGGTCTAGAAATACATTTTTGCAGTACCAAGCACTAGGCTATGCTTTATAAACGGCTCGCAGCGGGTGTTTCGTACGATAGGTTTAGTTCGTGGCAATTGATGGTTGCGAAAAAGACAGTTAATGGCATTACACATTTGTTTTAAATGAAGGAGTAATTGAAATGAAAAGGTCAGCCACACATCAAGTAGGTGTTGGAATTAATCTCGCGCGTAGCGACGATTTACGAGCCAAATTAATGGCCGAAATCTCGGAGTATGAGCGCCAGCAAGCGGCGTTAAAACTCAACGGTACCCATGTAAATTTTACGATGATTCAAACTTATAAAGAGTTGATTGCAGCGCGTAAAGATGTGCTCAAACGGTTGCCGACCACTTATTGATAGGTGTTGCTGATGGGCATTAAAAATAGTTAACTAAGCCAATTTTGTAACCGTAAAAAATTGCGGCGGTAACGTAGCTCTGCGGGAAAGCTCATTGCTATTAAATAATTGATAGTGTTTGCTCCAATCCATCACATGTTCAAGTGGCATGGGTGGGCTGACAACATAACCTTGTAGTTGATCACATCCCAAAGCTTTCAGACTCTTAAGTTGATCTTCATTTTCAGCGCCTTCAGCGACTACCGATAAATTTAAGGCGTGCGCAATGGAGACTATGCCGCTAACAATATCTCTATCCACTTGGTTGTGGGGTAAATCCGTGACAAACGAACGGTCTATCTTAAGTGAATTGAGCGGCAAGCATTTTAAATAAGTCAGGGAAGAATAACCGGTGCCAAAATCATCGGCGGCTACTCGAACACCAAGCTCCTGGCAGCGCAGAATAATTCTGCGCGCTCGCTCCATATCATCCAACATGGCAGATTCCGTTATTTCAACAATTAATGAGCTGCACACATTGTCATAACCAACATGAATTTTATGCAGCTCTTGCAGAAATGATGGGTGTAAAAAATGCCGTGCAGAAACATTAATGTGAATATCATATAAAAAGTTTTTCGTTTTCCACTCAGCTATTTGCAACGCTGATTTTTGTAACACCCAATTACCAAAACGAATTTCTAAATCCCCCCGCGCTGACTCAATCGCTTTAATGATGGGCAGTGCACCCACAATGCTGTCGTCCGATTTTTTCCAGCGTACCAAGCTTTCAAAGCCGATGATGTTATTGTTTCGCAGGGAAATAATAGGTTGATACCACATACAAATTTCATCGGCATCTAATGCACTTTCAATATCTACCGCCGAAATATTTTTCTCGTATTCGCAGGACGATGCGCGCGAAGCAAAATGAAATCTATCACCGCCATTGGTTTTTGCGGAGTACATGGCGGCGTCTGCTTTGCGAAGTAATTTGTTAGGGTCTTTGCCATCGACGGGAGAAAATGCAATGCCAATACTGGCAGAAATTCTTCCGCGCTTTCTTCCGTTACCAAAATGAATTCTCAATGCTTGAATAAAGCGATTGGCAAGTATGGTAAGGCTGTGTTCGTTACATTCGGCAATAATTAAAAATTCGTCGCCACCTAAACGGCCAATGCAGTCGCTCTTGCGCACCACGTCGCGTAGGCGATTTGCAGCATCGCGCAAAATATTATCGCCAGTTTCATGGCCCCATTGATCGTTGGCGGTTTTCAACCCGTCCAAATCAATAAAAAATAATGCAAAGCTGCGATTGTGCCGTGCAAGCTGATCGGCTTTTTTATCCAGAAATTGCATGATGCCGTGGCGATTATTCAGCTGCGTCAGCGGGTCTATGCTTACCAGTAAGCGCAATTGGTTTTCTAGTTGCTCGCGGTGACAAGCCACCGCAATTTGGCTGGCAATGCGCTCAGCAAGTGCAAAAATTTGCGGGGGAATATTTTCGGGTTGTCTAAACCAGGAAGATGCCAGTACACCAATAACTTGATCAGATGAAATTAGCGGAATCACAAAATTTGACACCAAGCCGCCCTCTACTAAATCTGGCATGGCATCTGGGTCTAACGAATAGTCGCTAACAAAAATACTGCTTTTAGTTTTGAATGCACGACCGGCTATGCCTTGGTCGGAAGGGAATCGCATGCCTTTATAAGGGTTAAGCCGTTCTTCTTGATCGCCTTCAAATAAGTGATATTCAAAAAACTCACGGCGCTCATCCAATAAAATTAAGGCAGCGCCGTCAGCATTCAATAGTTTGCAAACAGACGTGGCCGCTTTCCTAAAAAACATTTGAAAATCTTGTTCCAGGGTAAGCGCATCCATTGCCGCAAGTAAGGCGGGTACAGCGGTGTTACCCAGAAAAAAATCGTTCATAGCATTGTCTTGTTTCAAGCGCAAAATGGCGCGTAGCAAGAGTAATTAGCAAGGAGTTTGCCAATGAATGCTTTTTAGGATCATTGTGAAATAAACAGGGCGTGAAAGCGGTAAAAATAACAAGATGTTGTTTTATAGTTCAAAAACGTTAAGGTTTGCATGGGCGCTACGAAATGCGATCTATGCTATTTAATGTCCATCGCTTCAAAGCCGAGCATTCAATCTGGTTTGTGCGCCAAATGGGCGCACATGAACGATGGGCCTTTGCTTCGCAACAAAAATAATATTTTGAACGCTTATTGAGTGATGCGGAGCTGCCCAACAAAATTACAGGGCGTGTGGCGGCTATCTAACTGCTCAGCAATTATTTTTTCCCATGCTGTTACGCACGCACCTGTTGATCCGGGCAGGCAAAAGATTAAGGTGCTATTGGCGAGGCCGGCAGTTGCGCGCGATTGAATGGTAGATGTACCAATTTCTTCATAGGAAACCTGACGAAACAATTCACCAAAACCGACGACGGTTTTATCAAATAAAGGCGTGACCGCTTCCGTGGTGCTATCGCGCCCGGCGAAACCTGTGCCACCGGTAATTAAAACCACTTGCGCTTGTTTATCTACAATCCATTGCGAGATTACCGCGCGAATCTGGTAGATATCATCAATAACTAAATCGCGAGCGTATAGCTGGTGCCCCGCAGCGGTGAGTAAATCTTGCAGCTTTTGACCTGAGGTATCGGTTTCCAAATTGCGGGTATCTGAAACGGTAAGTATGCAAATATTTAAGGGTTCAAACTCTTTTTGGGATGACATATAAATCCTGTTGAGTAATAGAGGAAGAGCTAGCCGCCTGTTACGTTCATAAACCGCAATATTTGGGGCTCATCGGCTATATCAAAATCGTGTTTTTCTGGTTTGTGCACAATCGCCTTTAGTAAGGTATCGCGCAACGCTAGTTCAGGTGTTGGATTATTTCTCATGGCAGAGCGCAAGTCGGCGCTATTGTCCTGCCCTAAACATAAAATGAGCTTACCTGTAGCGGTGACGCGTATACGGTTGCAGCTGCTACAAAAGTTCTCTGAATGCGGTGAGATAAATCCAATACGCGACTCGAAACCAGCAGCTTGCCAGTAACGAGCGGGCCCGCCGCTATTGGCTTGAATGGGCTGCAATGCGAATTGTTTACTAATTTGCGCTCGTAATTCGGCGCTGCTCGTAAACTCAGCGGCGCGGCCATGATCATTAATTCGCCCAAGCGGCATCTCTTCAATAAAGCTGATATCCAGGCCTTCCTTCAAAGCGAACTTGACCAGTTCGGGGGCTTCATCGGCGTTGTAGTGCTTAAGTGCAACGCAGTTGAGCTTAATGCGTTCAAAACCAGCCGCTTGCGCTGCTTTAATACCAGCGAATACTTGAGTGATATCGCCAAAGCGGGTGAGTTGCTTGAAACGTTCGGGGCTTAGGCTATCAAGGCTGATATTAATGCGATCAACGCCCGCATCCTTCAACGCCTGAGCATGTTGTGTGAGGTGCGTGCCATTGGTGGTAAGGCATAATTCTTGTAGTTGAGGTATTTTTGCCAGCTCTTGCATTAGCTCGATAATACCGCCACGAATCAGCGGCTCCCCGCCAGTAATGCGCAATTTGGTCACGCCCAGCTCGCAAAGAGTTTTACCCAGCAGAATCAGCTCTTCTATAGACAGTACTTCTGAGCGAGGGAGAAAAGTCATATCTTCTGCCATGCAATAGATGCAGCGCAGATCGCAGCGATCAGTAACGGATAAGCGCGCATAGGTGATGGCGCGACCAAAACTGTCGATAAGGGTAGGCAATGTGGGCGGGATTAATCGCATAGCAATATTCATCTGAATGAGTGCTTACTCTATAGGGCAATTGGCAAGGGCTCAAGTTGTGACTAAGGAATAAACTATTTCAAATTTTAGTCTAATAGCTTGGTATTACATTAAAAGAGCACTAATCAAGCCAAAGGTCTTGTTTCATTTGATCTGTTATCAAAAAATCTTCAGTTAGCCTGCACTAAAATAGGCGCTTTTATTAATTTACGGCAAATATTATGTGTTGTTGGATAAATACGTGAGTCTATCAGGTGGCTTTCAGCTGCTTGTCCAAACGACATTTTTAAAAATATAACTATAAATATTAAATATGCATTCTTATGAGGCTGTGTGCACCGCTACTGTGTTTTATTTCTGTGCACTTTTAAAAAATACAAAGCGACTCTTTTGCTTTGTTATGGCGCGCTTACGCACCAATTAAAATCACGTACGACGTACAGGGCTTTATCTGCACCACGGTTATCTCCGCACAATAACGTCTCTTCCTCTTATTAACTCCATGAAACTTAAAGGTTTTTAATTTAAGCAGCACGCTTTCCTTAAATTGGCATTGCGCTTGCAAAAGTTACTACATGCAAATTCAAAAAGCTTTCTGAGCAATCTGGCAAAGCGATTTGAATAAACCTAAAGGTGATTTTATGAAACACACAGTGACTAACACCAAAACTGCCACACCTATTCATAGCCGAGTGAACGATCTGCACAAGCCGCGCGCGGCGCGTACGGGCAAGGTCTGGTTGGTAGGTGCAGGCCCTGGTAATGCAGACTTGTTAACGGTAAAAGCGCTGCGTGTCATTAACTCTGCCGACATCATTTTTTACGATCAATTAGTAAGCGAAGAAATCTGTGCGCTCTTCCCCAAGAATACGCCTGCGCTTTACGTAGGCAAAGTAAAAAATAATCACAGCATTCCGCAAGATGATTTAAATCAACTTTTAGTTAGCCAAGCACAAATGGGCTTGAATGTTTGCCGCATTAAAGGCGGTGACCCTTTTGTGTTTGGTCGCGGCGGTGAAGAATTATTAGAGCTGCGCAAAGCTGGTGTTGAAGCTGAGGTAGTTCCCGGTATTACTTCTGCATCTGGCTGCAGTACCTATGCCGATATTCCTCTAACGCATCGCGGTATTGCCCAGGGTTGTACTTTCGTAACGGGTCATGCTGAAAAAACGCTCGATGTAAATTGGAACGCGCTCGCGCAATTAAATCACACTTTGGTCTTTTACATGGGCTTAACCCGTGCAGGTGATATTTCAGAAAGCTTACTGGCTGGTGGTTTAGCCGCTGATACGCCAGTAGCCATTATCGAAAATGGTTGCCGCAAAGATCAGCGCAATATTATTTCAGACCTGAAAGCTTTCCCCGAAACTGTATTGCGTGAAAAAGTTAAATCACCCGCGCTGATTATTGTTGGCCATGTGGTGAGTTTGAAAGAACAGTTACAAGTTGATGTTTGGATGCAAGAAGTTCAGAGCATGACCGCTTAGCAAAAGCAAAAACCGTATCAAAAAATTTAGTTAAATTTAAAAAGCGTTACAAACGTGAGGCAATTATGAAGAAGCGTATTGTTGTAGTCGGTAATGGCATGGTGGGTCACAAATTCATCGATAACTTGGTGAACCACGCAGATGCTGCAAATTATCAGGTCATCACCTTCTCGGAAGAGCCACGCTTGGCCTATGACCGCGTACAGTTATCAAAATACTTCTCCGGTTCAACCGCAGACGATTTAATGCTGACCAGTGAAGATTATTACAACGAAAAGTCTGTTGAATTTATTCTGAAAGATAAAGTGGTGGATTTGGATCTTGAAAATAAAGAAGTCATCACTGCTGCTGGCCGTCGCGAAGCTTACGATAAATTGATTCTTGCCACAGGTTCATTCCCCTTTGTTCCGCCAATTCCCGGTAATAACGGCGAACACTGTTTGGTGTATCGCACTATTGAAGATTTGGAAGCCATTACCAACTCTGCCAAGCAAAGTAAGGTGGGCGTAGTAGTCGGTGGTGGTTTGTTAGGTTTGGAAGCGGCTGCAGCATTAAAAGCGGCTGGCCTTGAAACGCACGTTGTGGAATTTGCACCACGCTTAATGGCAGTGCAGTTAGATGAAGGCGGCGGTAAATTATTGCGTCGCAAAATTGAATCCATTGGTGTGCGCGTTCACACGCAAAAAGCCACCACCGAAATTGTTGCCGGTACTGAAGCTCGCTATCGAATGAATTTTGCAGATGGCAGCCATTTAGAAACCGATATGATTTTGTTCTCTGCCGGTATTCGCCCGCAAGACGAACTCGCGCGCAAGTGTGGTATAGCTGTGGGTGATCGTGGCGGTATCGTGGTTGATAACAACTGCTTAACCTCAGTGCCAGATGTTTACTCAATCGGTGAATCTGCACTTTGGCAAAATCGCATTTACGGTTTGGTTGCACCGGGTTATCACATGGCGAAAGTGGCTGTGTCACATATTACCGGCGGTAATGAAGAATTTACCGGCGCAGACATGAGCACCAAATTAAAATTATTGGGCGTGGATGTTGCTTCGGTTGGCGATGCACACGGCAACACGCCAGGCTCATTAAGCTACACCTACAGCAACGATGTAGAAGAAGTTTACAAACGCATTATTGTTTCAGCCGACAACACCAAATTGTTGGGTGCTGTATTGGTAGGCGATGTAGAAGCTTACGGCGTGTTGCAACAAATGTGTGTTAACGGAATGGATTTGCCAGAAGACCCGAACGGTTTAATTTTGCCGTCAGTTGATGGTGCTGGTTCTGCAATGGGTGTAGATGCTTTGCCAGAAAGCGCGCAAATTTGCTCTTGCATGGATGTCAGCAAAGGTGCAATTTGCTGTGCTGTACAAAATGGCGCTACTACCATGAGCGCTATTAAAGATGTCACCAAAGCCTCCACTTCGTGTGGCGGTTGTACAGCTTTGGTCAAACAGGTAATGGACTCTGAGTTGATCAAACTCGGTGTAGAAGTTAGCAACAATATTTGTGAACACTTTCCGCACTCACGTAAAGAGTTGGCTGATATTGTTCGTATTAAGAAAATTAAATCATTCGATGAATTGTTGGATGGCCACGGTCACGGTTTAGGTTGCGATATTTGTAAGCCTGCTGTTGGCTCAATTCTCGCATCCTTCTGGAACGAATATGTTCTGGATGACAAACACATCGGCTTGCAAGACACCAACGATATTTTCCTTGGAAATATGCAAAAAGATGGCACCTACTCAATCGTGCCACGTGTAGCTGGCGGTGAAATTACTCCAGAGAAATTAATTGTTCTCGGTCAAGTCGCAAAAGATTACAAGCTCTACACCAAAATTACTGGCGGTCAACGTATCGACTTATTCGGTGCACAATTGCATCAGTTGCCAGCGATTTGGAAAGTTTTGGTTGAAGCCGGTTTCGAAACCGGTCATGCGTACGGTAAATCATTGCGTACCGTTAAATCGTGCGTGGGTAGCACTTGGTGTCGTTACGGCGTGCTTGACTCTGTGGGCATGGCAATTACCTTGGAGGATCGTTACAAAGGCGTACGTGCCCCACATAAAATTAAGTTTGGCGTATCTGGCTGTACTCGCGAATGTGCCGAGGCCCAGTCAAAAGATTTTGGTGTTATTGCAACGGAAGCTGGCTGGAATTTATTTGTGTGCGGTAACGGCGGTATGCGCCCACGTCATGCCGATTTATTTGCTCAAGGGTTGGATGATGCAACCCTGATTAAATATATCGACCGCGTAATGATGTTCTACATTCGCACCGGTGACCGTTTACAACGTACCTCTGTTTGGCTGGAAAATCTTGATGGTGGTTTGGCCTACCTCAAGAAAGTGGTCATTGATGACAAGCTTAGCATAGCGGAAGAATTGGAATCGCAAATGCAAGACAACATCAACCAATACCAATGCGAGTGGAAAACTACCATCGAAAGCCCAGAACGCTTGAAACGTTTCAAACACTTTATTAACTCAGATGAGCGCGATGATAACTTGGCGTATGTATTAGAGCGCGGGCAAATTCGCCCTGCATTCAAAACTGAGCGCACCAATACCATCGAATTAGTTGAATTAGTCGATTAACTATTTTCAGCTCCGCGCATGCTGAATGGCAACGAAATTTAAAGTGAGAAAATATTATGAGTGAAAAAATCTGGATCAGCGTGTGTGAATACCAAGATCTCTTGCCGGATACGGGCTTGTGCGCTTTGGTCAACAAGCAACAAGTTGCGCTGTTTAATTCGCGCCGTTTGAATGAAGTATTTGCAGTATCCAACTTTGACCCTATCGGCGAAGCGAACGTGTTGTCGCGCGGTATCTTGGGTTCAATTGGTGATGAAGTTGTGGTGGCATCACCACTTTACAAGCAACATTTCAATTTGCGCACGGGCGAGTGTTTAGAAAAGCCGGAATACAACATCACGGTGTACCCTGTGCGTGTAGAGGATGGCTTAGTGCAAGTTCATATTTAGTTTTAACTGCTTTTGTTTCATGTTTCCCTCTTCTTCGACTGCTTCATGAGTCGTTTATGGGTAGCCTCTTGGCTACCCTTTTTTGTTTCTGCGGCTATTTTCGTTTCTACTTCCTCAATAGTGGCTCAAATAATCCGTAGCGCCAATTTCTTACCGCCATAACCACAGTTACACCATTGCGATTTTCCAATGGCAGTGCTGCATCATCGTTATTGATATCATCGAATTCCCGTGCGATTTTTTTAAGCTTGCGTTGAAACTCTCCATTGCTCTGGGATGACAGCATGCCATTGAGCACAATCAAGCACTCGTCCTCTGCATTAAATTTTGTTTTGAAATACTCTTTGGCGATATTGGCTTGAAAAAATTGTTGGATCGGCCCATTTTCGCGCCAGCTAAAATTTGGCGCTACCAATAATTTAATTTTATTTTTGGGGAGCAGCTCTATAATTTTTAATTTATCCAAACGCGCCAACTTTTGAATGCAGTCACTCTCGCTGAGTGCGTAATAGCTAATAATGTCCGGTAGCGTCCAACGATTGAGTACAGATACAGTAATCAATAATAAAACCAGATCCTTCGTTATTTCCTGTTCTTGCTCTATGGATAGGTGTTGCAAACGCGGCTGCTGTTCATTCATTAATTGCACTAGATCTGAAATTTCCAAATCCATCAACTGGCAAATCTGCTCCAAGCGCTGCAAGGATAGGGTCTGCTCTGCAAACAAGCGTTTAACACTGGCTTCGCTTAAATCCAGCTTGGGTGCGAGTTCGGCATAGGTAATACCGTGGGACTTAAGGGCTTTTTTTAAGGTTGCCAGCAAAGAGTTGATTTGAGCCATAAGTTCCTCAGAGGTGGCTTAAGGTGATGTGTCATCTAAAAAGTATCGAAATACGATCCTTTATGTGAACTTTAACGCTACTTATTAATAAAAGGTAGCAAATAGTGTTGGAGGTGGGCATTCTCGCCACGCCTTCAGCACTGATTCAGGTTGAGCCGGACGCGATTCTAATAACCATTAAGGAGATGTAAGAATGCAAGACGTGTTTAAGATTAAAGGCTTCCTGCCTTACCTCATCGTATTATTCATCAATGCCTTTGTGGATTTGGGGCATAAAATTGTTATTCAAAATACCATTTTCAAAACTCACGATGGTCAAGAGCAGGTGGTGTGGACTGCAATCGTCAATGCGCTAATCTTAATTCCGTTTATTCTGCTGTTTTCTCCTTCCGGCTTTCTGGCCGACAAATATCCCAAACATAAAGTTATGCGTTACAGCGCCTGGTTTGCGCTGGTGGCCGTGTTATTAATTACCTTCGCTTACTACCAAGGTTGGTTTTGGTTCGCGTTTGCGATGACCTTGGTGTTAGGTATTCAGGCGGCAATTTATTCCCCAGCGAAATATGGCTACATTCGCGAGCTAGTAGGAAACCAATCGCTCGCAAGTGCAAACGGTATTGTGCAGGCGATAACCATTGTGGCAATTCTGGGTGGCACCTTTGTGTTCTCCGCGTTGTTTGAAAAATTACTAGCGCCTATTGCGACTACTGCGCTATCGGCTACAGATACATCAACACTGATTGCTCGCATTGCCCCTTTGGGATGGATTCTGGTCGCGCTTACGATTTTTGAGTTATGGATGGCTTATCAATTGCCCGCGAAACGCGAACGCGATGACAGCAAATCATTTTCATCGGGCCAATTTTTCAGTGGTGGCTATTTAAAACACAACTTAAAAACAATTTTTCACAAGCGCGCTATTTGGCTATCCATTATCGGACTGTCTATGTTCTGGGCGATTGCACAAGTCGTGTTTGCGTCCTTTCCTGCGTTTGCAAAAGAAGTATTGCATGAGACAGATACCTTGGTGATTCAAGGCATTATTGCCTGCACGGGCATCGGTATTATTGTCGGTTCACTGTTCGCAGGGAAAATTTCTAAAAATTATATTGAGCTTGGTTTAATTCCTGTCGGTGCTTTGGGTTTTGCCTTATTGCTGGGTGTTATGCCTGCGCTAGATTCGCGCATCACTATGGCGCTTACATTTACCGTGCTTGGCTTTTTGGGCGGCCTATTTATTATTCCTTTAAACGCATTAATTCAATATCACGCCAAATCAGATGAGTTGGGCACAGTCTTGGCGGGTAACAATTGGATTCAAAATATCGGCATGCTGAGTTTCCTTGGTATAACCATTGTATTGGCCTCCATTGGCGTGACCAGCGCGCAGTTATTTTTCTTGTTGATGTTAGTGGCCTTGGCGGGTGCGATTTATACCGTTTATGAATTGCCACATTCGTTAACGCGTATTGTGTGCGGTTTTTTAATTTCCGGTAAATACAAAATTGATATTGTTGGATTTAATAACCTCCCTAAAAGCGGTGGCGCTTTGTTATTGGGTAATCACATCAGCTGGATTGATTGGGCAATGATTCAAATTGCCAGCCCACGCCCTGTGCGTTTCGTCATGCTGCGCAGTATTTACGAGCAGTGGTATTTGAAACCTATTTTTAAATTTTTTGGTGTAATTCCCATTAGCAGTGGCCAAAGCAAAGAATCCCTGCAAAAAATCAATGAGTTACTAATCGCTGGTGAAGTAGTTTGTTTGTTCCCGGAAGGTGCTATTAGTCGCACAGGTTCGCTGGGTTTATTTCATGCGGGGTTTGAACGTGTAGTAGAGGGTGTTAATGGCGTAATAATCCCATTCTATCTACATGGTTTGTGGGGCAGCCGTTTATCACGTGCCGGCAGTGAAAAATTGCGCAAAAATACCTCACGCGGTTTGCGCAGAAAAGTAATTGTCACCTTTGGCAAGGCACTACCTATGGATACTAAAGCTGAAGAATTAAAACAAAAAATATTTGAACTGTCATTTGATGCATGGGAGCACCAGTCGCAAAAATTTGAACCACTGCCATTAGCGTGGATGCGTTCAGCTAAAGAACATTTAGGTGCGCCTTGTGTAATAGATACCAATGGTATTGAGCTGAGTCATGGCAAGGTAATGGCTGCCGTCGCCAGCTTTGCGCACAAAATGCGTTCCATCGATTCAGAAAAGAACGTGGCTATTCTGTTGCCAGCCAGTAGCGCCGCTATTATCACCAACATGGCCGTTTTATTAAATGGCCAAACTGCAGTAAATATCAACTTCACTACCAGTACAGCGGCTATTCAATCAGGTGTTAAAAATGCGGCCATAAAAACCGTGTACACCTCTGAAAAATTTATCGAAAAAATGCAATCACGTGGGTTGGATATAGACGCAATGTTGCAAGGTTTACATGTTATCTACTTGGAGGATTTAAAAGAAAAAATATCCAAACCTTTGTTAGCGGTTAGCTTCTTATTGGCACACCTACTTCCTGCCTATAGTTTTTATCGTTTGTTTGGTCGCGAAGTGAATATTAATAGTGCTGCAGCCATTCTATTTTCCAGCGGTAGCGAAGGTGCGCCTAAGGGTATTGTATTAAGTCACCGCAATTTTATGTCCAACATCAAACAAATTAGCGATGTATTAAAAACCCGCGATGATGATGTGGTTATGGGCTGTTTGCCGCCGTTCCATTCTTTTGGTTTAACCGTTACAACTTTCTTGCCGTTGATTGAAGGTATTCCCGTAGTGTGTCACCCAGACCCAACCGATGTAGTGAATATCGCCAAAGCTATTTCGCGCAATAAAGTTACCGTTATGTGTGCAACGGCAACCTTCTTGCGTTTGTACACCAAAAACAAAAAAGTACAGCCGCTTATGCTGGATTCGCTGCGCATTGTAGTGGCGGGTGCAGAAAAATTATCGATTGATATTCGCGAAGAGTTTCACGATAAATTCAATAAGGTGATTTACGAAGGTTACGGAGCAACTGAAACCACGCCAGTTGCTAGCGTCAATATTCCCGATCAATTGGATATGAATGATTGGCATGTACAAGTGGGCAGCAAAATCGGCTCTGTCGGTTTGCCCTTGCCTGGTTGCTCATTTCGCATTGTAGATCCTGCAACACTGGAAGTGCTACCCGCTAATCAAGATGGTTTGATTTTAATTTCGGGAACACAAGTCATGCTGGGTTACTTAAATGATGAAGAAAAAACCAAGTCCGTGATTGTCGAACTGGATGGGCGCCGTTGGTATAAAACCGGTGATAAAGGTTATCTTGATGAAGACGGTTTCTTAACCATTGTTGATCGCTACTCACGTTTTGCCAAATTAGGCGGTGAAATGATTAGCTTGGGCGCTGTTGAAAGTGAAATTAAAAAAGTGATTGTTGAGCCTGATGCGGAACTGATAGCAGTCAATATTCCCGATGAGAAAAAAGGCGAGCAAGTTGTGTTGCTAATCACTTTGGCAATTGATAGCAATGAAGTTCGTAAACGTTTATTAGGCATTAATTGCAACCCAATGATGATTCCCTCTGTTGTGCATAAGGTAGCGTCTATTCCGAAACTAGGCAGCGGTAAAACAGATTTTGCAGGTGCTAAAGCACTGGCACTGAATTTATCTGCTAGTGCTAATGAGTAAGTTATAAACTAATTTTCGAGGATGTAATGATGAAATTTTTATCTAAAGTTTTTTCAATAGTTTTTCCATTGGTAGGCTTTGCTTTTGCTGTAAGTTGTTCTAACCAACAAGTGGTTAATAAAAGTAGTGTGGTCGATTATTTGTACCCGAAGGAAACGGTGAATGTTGTAGAGCCTTCTATTCCCGTTCTGAAGTTACCTATAAAATTAGGCGTTGCTTTTGTGCCTGCGCAATCTTCGCGCAAGGACGGCGCCAATATTTGGTCTGACAATAGAGCTTTATCAAGTGGGTTAACCGAAACCAAAAAAATACAGATCCTTAGTAGCGTATCTGCGCACTTCAAAAAATATCCCTTTATTGCCGAAATCCAAGAAATTCCTTCTGCGTATTTAACGCCTGGCGGTAGTTTTGCCAATTTAGATCAAATAAAAACCATGTATGGCGTGGATGTAATGGCTTTAGTTTCCTATGATCAAGTGCAATTTACAGATGCGAGTTTTTTGTCTGTTAGCTACTGGACAATTGTAGGTGCTTATCTGGTTTCTGGTGAGAAAAACGATACGAATACCTTAATGGATACAGTTGTTTATGATATCGCCAGCAGAAAAATGCTATTTCGCGCACCTGGAACTAGCGTTGTGAAAGGCCGTTCTACGCCCGTTAATTTGAGTGAAGAGCTGCGTGGAGACAGCATTAAAAGCTTTGATCAAGCCGCAAAAGCTATGATTGGAAATCTAGATGTAGAGCTGGCAGGTTTTAGGGACAAAGTTAAACAGAATCCACAACAAATTAAGGTCGTAAAAATGGAGAGCTATTCATCTGGTGGCGGTGGTTCGTTTAATTTTATATCACTCTTGTTTCTGGCTGGTATTACAGTTTTGGTTTTCTTGTTTAGACGGAAACTCTAACTAAAGGAGCTAGGTATCATGAGATTGATGGCAAAAATATTAGGATTTTCAGTTTTAGTACTGATTTCCTTGTCTGTATTTTTTCACACTTATGAAGGTAAAAGCGCACATCTATTACCTTTCAAGGAAAAAACAATTATTGATTTTCACGCGCATGTTGCAGGTTTAGGTTACGGCAATTCTGGGTGTTTTATTAATGATGAAATGCGCAACAACTTTCGCTTTAGATTCTATTTAATGGCAATGGGTACATCCTTAAAGGAATTGGAGCGTGAAGGCGATAAGGTCATTTTTAAAAAAATTAGCGTTGCAGTTGCCGCCTCAAAAGTGGTCGATAAAACAGTTATTTTAGCTTTGGATGGTGTTATCAATGAGCGGGGTGAATTGGATAAAGCGAAAACACAAATTTATGTTCCCAACGAATACGTGTATGAGCAGACGAAGTTGTACCCCAATTTATTGTACGCTGCGAGTATCAATCCGTATCGAACCGATGCTATTGAGCGTTTAGTGCAAGCCAAAGCGCAAGGTGCGGTCTTGGTGAAATGGATTCCTTCTATTATGTATATTAATCCCGCTGATCCAGAGATTATTCCGTTCTATGAAAAACTGGTAGAGCTAAATATGCCTTTACTGACTCACACCGGAATGGAGAAATCTTTTTCTCACGCAAAAGATGAATTGGCAGACCCGCGTAAGTTAGCCTTGCCATTGTCTTTAGGTGTAACCGTGATTGCTGCGCACATAGCGACTACCGGCCACTCGCACGGCGAAGAAAATTTTGAGCGGATTCTTCCCATGTTCACCCAATACCCAAATCTATATGGTGATATTTCCAGTCTTACCCAAATCAATAAGCTGGGCTACGTGAAAAAAGTGTTAGCGCACTCTGAGTTAAAAGGTCGTTTGATTTATGGTACAGATTGGCCGCTGCAATTTTTTCCACTGGTATCGCCGTGGTACCATTTGGATGAACTGAAAATATCTGAAGCCTTTACCATCAGCAAAATTAAAAACCAATGGGATAGGGATGTAGCACTCAAGATTGGGATGGGCTTGGATGCAGAGGCTTTTACGCTAGGCAGTAAGTTGTTTGCAGGCGATGCTCAATTAAACTAAACCGTTATATAAAATTAAATCACCCGCAACAACTCCTTCACATTACTCACATGGCGGCGGCTGATAATAGGCCGCTGTTCTGTATCTGCCAGGCGTACTTGATATTGACCCTGGGTTGCGCGCTCAATCGCTTCAATGTGTTTTACCGAAATTAATGTGTTGCGGTGAATGCGAATAAATCGGCGTGCGAATTCTTCTTCTAATTCTTTTAAGGTTTCATCGAGTAAGTGTTCGCCGTTGCGGTGAAAAACGGTAACGTATTTATGGTCGGCGACGAAGTAGCGAACATCCTCTAATGGAATTAACTCTATGCCACGGCGAGTTTTTGCGCTGATGTGAGTGCGCGAGTTTTTATTATCTGCTGCGGCTGTTGTCTGCGCGGAAGCGCGTTGGACTTTATTTAATTTTTGCGCTTTGTTGAGGGCATCCTGTAGTTGCTCTGCTTTAATCGGCTTTAATAAATAACCGATTGCCTCGGTGCCAAAGGCATCGAGTGCATATTGGTCAAAGGCAGTACAAAAAATAATGGCAGGCGGACAATCTAATTTACTAATTTCATGGGCAAGAGTGAGACCATCTTTGCCGGGCATGCGCACATCTAGCAATATGATATCTGGGTCGTGCTCATTGATGGCAATGAGGGCTGCATCGGCGTTCTCGGCTTCGGCAATGATGTTATGTTCTTCTAATTTTTCGATCATGCGCACCAAGCGTTGGCGGGCGAGGGGCTCATCATCAACAATTAAAATTTCCATCTTTTTATTCTCACTTTTTCAGCGGGCAGAAAATATAGGTGGTAAATACGCCGTGCTCTTCACTGGAGGATAAGCGTGCGCTGTCGCCATAGTGTACTTGCAAGCGGTGACGAATATTATCCAGCGCCATACGGTTATGACGATCTTGTGATGGTGTTTGCGCTTGCGGTGGTGACTTTTTAACGAGCGGGTAAGGGTTGGTAATCGCGATCATTAATTGATTTTTAGCTTGGGATATTTTGATGGTTACGGTACCGCCTTTGGGCATGGGTTCAATGCCGTGAAAAATGGCGTTTTCTACCAAGGGTTGCAGCATGAGACTGGGGATTTTTACATCGTCGCTGAGTGCGCCAATTTGCCAATCTACAGTAAGGCGTTTGCCCATGCGCAGTTGTTCAATTTCCAAATAGCGGCGGCAGAGGGTTACTTCACGGTCGATGGGAATCAGTGTCGGCTCGGCGAGGCTGGCCCGAAATAATTCTGCCAGGTCCTCGATAACCCGCTCCGCTAAATCTGGGTCTGAACCAATCAGGCTGGCGATGCTGTTCATACTATTGAATAAAAAGTGCGGACGAATACGCGATTGCAACGCCTGAATTCGTGCCTGCAATTCCGCTTGCTGCTGGTTGCGCAGCTGTTGTTGAAGATACAAATAGCGCAGCGCAATGCCGGATAAAATCGCAGAGGTCAGCATATTGCTGCACAGTTGCCATACGTTTAATTTAAAAGCCTGCATGCCTGCCAACATCCCGCTACCAAACGCTTGTAATAACCACTGACCAATAATCGATAAAATAAATGTTGTAACTAGCACCGCGCCATAGGCTGTTAGCCCTGCCTGAGTGGGGTCCCTTTGGCGTAGCCAGGGGCGTAAGCGGCAAATGGTGAAAGCGCTAATTAAACTGATCCATTGAATTTGAAAAGAGTAGAGCGCGAGCAAATCCCAGCTAAAAGTAGGCAGGAACGAGGCATTCAGGGTGAGTAACAGTGCAATAAGTTCTGCCACCAAGACTAATATCAGTACCGATTGCGAGTTGCAAAGGTTGGGCAGAAAATCGTTATTTAGGCTTTTATTCTTAATCTTAGTCACAGCAACCTGGCTCCAGAGCCGATGAAATGAGGCTATAATGCCCGCCTTTATTTATCACTATAGTATGTCTTCTTTCTTTATTACTCTTTCTTATTATTTCTGGAAGCATCCCACATGAGCCAAAACGATCAGCCCATCAAACCTTGGGGCGGCCGCTTTACTGAAGCGACCGATGCCTTTGTTGAGCGCTTCACTGCCTCCATTGGCTTTGATTACCGCCTGTATCATCACGACATTAATGGCTCCATCGCCCACGCCACTATGCTGGCCAAAGTGGGTGTGCTGACCGATGCCGAGCGCGATCAAATTGTCACGGGCCTTGAAGAAATTCTCGCTGAAATTGTTGCGGGTAAATTCAATTGGTCGGTGAGCCTTGAAGATGTGCATATGAACATTGAAGCCGTATTGACGCAGCGCATCGGCATTACCGGTAAAAAGCTTCATACCGGCCGCTCGCGCAATGATCAAGTCGCTACCGATATCCGCCTTTATTTACGCGATGAAATCGATGCAATCGCCAAAGAGCTTACGCGTTTGCAGCAAGGTCTGTTGAGTGTAGCTGAGCGCGAAGCCGAAACCATAATGCCCGGCTTTACTCATTTACAAACTGCGCAGCCTGTCACTTTCGGTCATCATTTATTGGCGTGGTTTGAAATGCTGCAGCGCGATTATTCGCGGTTGTTAGATTGCCGCAAACGCATGAATTACCTGCCTCTGGGCGCAGCGGCTTTGGCCGGTACAACGTACCCAATCGATCGTGCTTACACCGCGCAGTTGTTGGGTTTCGATGCACCCACTGAAAACTCGTTGGATTCTGTGAGCGACCGTGACTTCGCCATTGAATTCGCCTCGTTCGCTGCAATTTTGATGATGCATATGTCGCGCTTCAGCGAAGAGTTGGTGCTCTGGACATCATCGCAGTTCAGCTTTATCGATTGCCAGATCGCTTCTGCACCGGCTCTTCAATCATGCCGCAAAAGAAAAATCCGGACGTTCCAGAATTAGTGCGCGGAAAAACTGGCCGCGTTTATGGTCATCTCACGGCCTTGTTAACCTTGATGAAATCTCAGCCACTGGCTTACAACAAAGACAATCAAGAAGACAAAGAACCCGTGTTCGATGCGATTGATACCGTCAAAGATTGCCTGCGTGCATTTGCGGATATGGTGCCCGCAATTCTGCCTCGCAAAGAAAAAATGTACGAGGCTGCCAAGCGCGGGTTTTCTACTGCAACGGATTTAGCAGACTATTTAGTACGTCGCGGTGTGCCTTTTCGCGATGCACATGAAATTGTGGGTAAGTCAGTAGGTTATGGCGTGCAAACCGGCAAAGATTTATCAGAGATGAGTTTGGCTGAACTGCAACAATTCTCCACCGTTATTGAACAAGATGTATTTGCTGTGCTTACGCTAGAAGGCTCAGTCGCAGCGCGTAATCACATTGGCGGTACAGCGCCAGCGCAAGTGAAAGCCGCTGTTGAACGCGCCAAGCTGAGTTTGGCAGCGCGTGCTTAATCTAATGCCCCAATAAAAAACCGCACTGTGAAAACGGTGCGGTTTTTTTATGCCTAATTTTTTGAATGAATTCCGAGAGAAATTTCTATGTACGATCAATACGATGCTTTAATTTTTGATATGGACGGCACGCTGGTAGATAGCGGTCAATTGCATGAATTCGCCTGGAGCGAAACCTTAAATAAATACGGCATTCCTATTGATCGCGCCTTTATGCGTTCGCTTGCCGGTGTACCCACCAAAGGCACCATTGAAATTTTGTTGCAAAAATTTAATGTCACCGTTTCTGCAACGCTAGATGAAATGAACGACTTTAAAGAAGCTTGGGTACATGAAAATATGCACAAGTTTGTAAAGCCAACGGCGTTAATTGAAGTCGCAAAAAAATACCACGGCATTAAACCTATGGCGATTGGTACCGGAGCGTACACGCAAGAGGCCACCACTATTTTAGGTTTGTGCGGGCTGGATAAATACATAGATGCAATCGTTGGCGCAGACCAAGTTAAAAATCCAAAACCTGCGCCAGATACTTTCTTACGCTGCGCAGAACTGCTCGGTATTCCTGCCGAAAAGTGCGTAGTGTTTGAAGATTCAAAACTAGGTTTACAAGCGGCAGCTTCTGCGGGTATGGCGGGTGTAGATGTATTGCTGGTTCATGCGATTGAAAACGATTATTTTTTGTAGCGCCGTTAGATAAAATATTATACCCGCCTATAATGCGCCAGCCCAGGCTACAACTGGGCTAAGCCTCTCAAGTTCAAACTTCTACCCTCTTAGATACACATATCTGAACGTTCAACTTTTATTTTTTCTTAATCTCGGACGACATGATTTTCCTTGCGGTGCAAAGTCGCGCCGCGGGTTACCGATGAAAAATAAAGTTTAATAATCAAAGAGGTTTTTACCATGAATCATATATCGTGCGTCCTAATGCGATGGCTTATCGGGCTGACTATAGTTGGCTCTACTCAAATAACTGTAGCTGCCGAAGAGTTGGTGACTAATGGCAACTTTGGAGCTTTTATACCCTTTCCTTTTCCTGGGCCTGCCAGAGACATTGTCATGCCAACATCAAGTGGGTGGCAAATTCAGGTTAATGGTCAAAATACATCGGATGTTAAAATTTACAATAAGAATGCAGGTTGCACTCCAGAGAGTTGTGTAGGGGCGCAGAAAGCTATTTTTCAATGCACTACATTTCCTGCAGGGGCTAATTCGTTTCCTAACTTTTACACCCAGACACTGGCAAAGAAACTCCTGCCAAACACGCGATATCGGCTAAGTTATGTGGCTTTTACGGACAATACTCTGCCAGTACAAAGTATTGGTGTTGTAGGCGCTTACTTGTCCTTGAATGATGCCAGTTTTGCTCAGCTTCATAGCGTTCAAATGTTTCCAAAGTTTGCTTCATTGGATTCGCTGGATGTTGCAAAACTGCTGGCTCAGCCCACCGTTGTAGAGTTTGTTACGCCCGTTAGTGCTGACACAATGAATAACCCTGTCAATCTGAGTCTCTATTCAACGTCAGCATCAACCTTAGGTTCACGGGCATGCATCGGGAAAATATCGTTAACAGAGGTTGCGGCTCCTTTGCCTAATGCAGTTAAGGTTGCGGTTAATGGCTTTGGTTACGCAGCACACGGCCCCAAGATTGCTACGCTCGTGCTACCGTCTGGCACCCCCAATGCTAGCGGCTATCGTGCGGTATTAATGCAGGGTAACGCCGTTGCCTCACTTAAAATGGTGGTTACTGAGAGCGGATATCAGCCTGCGCCGCCCTCGACCAGCTTTTTCCCTTATCCATTGAATATTGGCCCTGTAGCTGTAGATCCTGATAGTGGTGATTTTACGGCTACCTTGGATTTTTCTAACTTTTCGCCTGCTTCTGAAGTCACTACTAAAATTAAAAGAAAATTTCCTTTCGCAACAACACTGCAAACGACTACAGCGACTCTAGCGGTCACTCCTGAAGATTATTGGATCAAAATTACCAATGCTAATGGTGTTGAGATTGCACAGAGCCCAAAATTTAAAATGATTGGCAGCGGCGGTTGGGCCTATGGCAGCAATAGTTTGATTAAAGCCGATGCGCTCAACGCTCTAAAAAGCCAGCGAAGTGGTGCTCGTGTTCCCTACATGGTCACAGGTAATCATATTCCAGGGCGTAATTTTGGCTCATTTGATCAACATGCTGCGTCGCATGAGCCTGACATTGCGACCTGCTGGGTGGGTAGAGATGAAAATGGTGTAGAAACCAGTAAGGATTTACACGGTAATGATTGGGGCAATAGTGGCGCTGGATGTGTAGCTAATGGCGCTAAAAAAACCTTCGACGTAACCGGCGGTTGGTACGATGCAGCTGATCACGGTAAGTATGTGGTAAATGGAGCATCCGCTCTGTGGACATTACAAAACCAAATTGAGCGTCTTCAAAACAACGGCAAATTAGTGCAGTTTCCGGGCCTAATGGATGAAGCTAAGTTTGAAATGGCGTGGTTGCTAAAGATGCAAGTGCCTGAAGGTATGGTTATGAAAGTGCCATTGGGCAATCAGGATAAGATTCAAGAAGGCCCTGTGTTCGGCCCCAATGGAGCGCCTGGTGTGTATCAAGTTGACTTAACCGGGCAGCCGATGCTTCCTACCGCGCCTGGTGCAGTAGATTTTGGTGGCGGTAAGATCCCCCGGTTGCGCATAAAACTTCAACTAAGTGAAGTAGATGTTGGCGGTATGGTGTTTCAGTCAGTTCACGATCAGAACTGGACAGGCATCCCCCAAGATCCGTCTACAGATACGCAACCGCGCGTGTTGAGATACCCCACAACAGCAGCCACTCTAGGTTTTGCGGCAGTTGCGGCGCAATGCTCAAGAATTTGGAAAAGTGTTGACGCAAACTTTGCAACGCAATGTTTGAATGCCGCGACCAAAGCATTCAAAAAAGCCAAATCGTTTCGTGCGGGAACCGACGACGCCACCATTGCGAAAAATTCAGACATTCTTGCTTATGAGTTTTCAAATAAAAACTGGGCTGCCGTTGACCCTAGTGGTACGACTGAGGCCAACAAAAAGAATGGTGCACTTTTAAAGAATGGTTTTGCCGAAAACCCCATGTTCAACGGCGGCGGCGCTTACGGTGATTTGCGTATTGGCGACGAGTTCTATTGGGCTGGTGCCGAGTTAACCTTGGCAATGGCTGCACAAGGAACGCCTGACAATGAATATTTAACTTACGGCACTTCAGTAGGCGTCATCAATGGTAATGATCCTTATGGTCAGTACAGCACCTGTGTGCAATTGAAGCAACCTATTCAATGTTATGGGTGGATATATGGATTCGATTGGCAAAATGTAAGCGCATTGGGAACATTATCATTGCTTACCTACGACAAGGGGCGCTTGGCGGATAGTGAAGCGAAAAGGAATTTGACTAATTTCGCAAATGACTTGGTTGCTGAAACAAATCGACAGGCCTATCGTTTCCCCAAAAAGGTTGATACGCGGAATTCATCGGCTTTTGAATCCTCGCGCGATTTCCATCATGAGTGGGGCTCCAACGGAAATGTGTTGAATCGCGCGATCATTTTAGCTGCAGCAGCAGATCAGGAATCAGAGCCGCTGAAAAAGGCTCCCTATGTTAATGCCGTGGTTTCTTCTATGGATTATCTGTTAGGGCGAAATACCTCGGGTGTATCCTACATATCGGGTTACGGTAGTAATGCTGCTTATCATCCGCATCATCGTTGGTACGCCAATGCTGCTGATCTTAGCAAGCCGCAAGTACCGCCAGGTTATTTGATGGGTGGGCCAAACTCGCGGGATATTCCAGCATTACGCGCCAACGCTTCTCGCTATGAAACGCCAGCTCAGGCACTTTATGGACAAACACACGGTGATCCGTCTGCTGTAGTGGGTGGCATTAGCGATATCTCACAACGTTATTTTGAAGAGAATGTAGTTTCCAAATGCGTCAATGAAACAGGCATTTATGGTGCAGTCTATTTGATGCAAAAATGCTATGCCGACGACTACCGTTCGTTTGCAACCAATGAAGTAGCCGTTAATTGGAATGCTTCATTAATTTGGGTCACGCAATTCCTAAGTGAAACCTACTGGTAACACGTTTTCAGCATTGACTCGGTTCGCCGAGTCAATGCTTTCTATTATTCGTAATAAATTAATCAACGCACATACCGCAACACCTGCCCACCAAAGGGTTTCTCTAAATATGCGCCAGTTTCAGGTTTGCACTGCGTGTGTACAAAGCCGAACTCAATCATCTTTTTACTAAAGCGTGCGTGATTTCCTCGGCCTGGATCTACCACAATAATTTCGCAATGCGCGGCGGCGTGTTGTTGTAAAAAGTGCGCGAGCAAATCTACGTGTTCGCTTTCGTATAAAAGATCGCTGCCAATAATTACATCAAATTCCCCCAAGCTACTTTGCTCATCTGCCCAGCCTGCGCGCACAAAAGGTATCTGTTCACCATTGTTAAGTTTTACGTTTTCGTCGAGAAAGTTTCCTGCTTCAGGGTGGTAGTCAGTTGCAGTGATATCGGCGTGGCGGTTGTTGAGTAGGTGGCTGGCGAGGGCTATACCGCACCCCACTTCTAGAATGCGCTTATTGGCAATATCAAAATTCAACATGCGGTGCGCGAGTACTTGACCGGATGCCCAGAGAATTCCAAACAGCGGCCATGCGGCGGATGAAATCCCCAAGTCGGCAGCTTCATTGTAGTCGTCAGAGAATTCTTGATTATCGCGCAGGCTGCGGAGGTGAATATCTATGCCGCCAAACTCGATGGTTTGGTAGCGGAAGCGTAGTGATGACATGGCCTAAACTCTAAGGTTAGGCGCGGCTGGCAACATCGAGTCTGATTCGCTACGCGGGCCTTAAGAGTACAGTGAAATGTGGAATGGCGCTGAGACAATTCACATGGCACTATTTTTTGATTCGGCGACTTGGATTAAGATGGCGGCAGCGATATTGAGATCGCTAATGGTCATTTATACTTCAGGAGAGAAAATAATGAGTTTTGGGATTAAGACTAAGGAATTACAGGGCGTTTATATATCGAACGCGAGTTGTGCCAGCTGTAGTACCAATGCTTTACGTAATACCGGTTCAATTAAATTGTTTCACGTGTGGGGTGTTCCCTTGTTTCCTGTTTGGGCGAGTTCACAAGTTGCTTGCGCAGGGTGCAATAGCGTCATCAAATTAAAAAATGCATCGGAAGATGTACGTCAAAAAGCTAATTCGGTGATTACGCCTAAAGCTTTGTTGAAATCATCCTGGGGTTTTGCGCTGCTGGTAGTTGCAGTAATTGGCTTAGTGTATTTGGTTTACAGCAGTAAGCAGGAAGATCAAGCGTTCGTAGCGGCTCCGCAAGCAGGTGATATTTATACGGTAAAAATTGCCGATTTTATTCCTGACGGAAGCCCTAGTGACTATCCTTATGGTGTTCTAAAAGTGCTAACTGTGAATGGTGATAACGTGAGTTTTGTCGTCGCCGCTAGCACCTACGGCAACCTGAAAAGTGTGCGTAAATCGTTAAGTTCAGATGGCAAAAAAGCTGATTTTTACAGCGATTTGCACATTCAATCTGACAAAGCCACGCTAAAAAATAAGGTAGATGCTGGCGTGATTCACGATATAGATCGTTAAATTTTTATTGATTAGTCATCAAGCCCTGCAATTTTCAATTTGAATTTTGCGGGGCTTTTTTATTTCTACGGGACGTCCACAAAGCCATAGGGTATTATGCCGCTCTATAAACAGCGGTTGCTCCTGACGAGCGCAATAACAACGAGAGAGTTAACTATGACACAGGCAAATGCGGCGAAACCCAGTGTTTCACAGTCATCATTCGGTCAACACCCTAACGGCGCAGCGGTGACATTATTTACCCTCGCCAATGCAAAAGGTATGGTGGTTAAGATCACTAATTTCGGCGGCATCATCACTGAAATTCATGTGCCGAATAAACACGGCGAGTTTGCGAATGTAAATATCGGATTTGATAATTTTGAATCCTATTTACAGCAAGATGTACCTTATTTCGGTGCGCTCATTGGTCGGTTTGGTAATCGCATTGCAGGTGGGAAATTTACTTTAGATGGTGAAACCTATTTATTGGCTACCAATAATGGCAATAACCATTTACACGGCGGTGTACAGGGTTTTGATAAGGTTGTGTGGGATGCAACATCCTTTGAAACTGAAAACTCTGTAGGTATTACACTTAAGTATTTAAGTGTGGCGGGTGACCAAGGTTATCCGGGTAATCTTGATGTGACGGTGGTTTATGAACTAACCAATGACAACGAAATTTTAGTCAAGTATCACGCCGTAACTGACAAGGCTACGCCGATTAATTTAACGCAACACGCGTATTTTAATTTGGCGGGTAACAGCGGTGATATTTTGAATCATGAGGTTATGATTAATGCAAATCGCTTTACGGCAATTGATTCTGAAGCAATACCAACCGGTGATTTACCTTCCGTTGAAAATACGCCCTTCGATTTCCGCACGCTGCGATTAATTGGTGAGCGAATTAATGAAGACGATGAGCAACTTAAAAATGGTAACGGTTATGATCACAACTTTGTGTTGAACAAAGCTCATGCCAAAGAATTAAGTTTAGCTGCGCGTGTTATTGAAAAAAATTCTGGCCGTGTGCTGGAAGTATTTACGCAAGAACCTGGTATACAGTTTTACAGCGGTAATTGGATGGATGGCTCGCTTAAAGGTAATGGTTGGAATTACACTCGTCGCAGTGGTTTTTGTTTAGAGCCACAACACTTTCCGGATTCACCTAACCAGCCGCAGTTTCCCAATACTATTTTGCGCCCAGGCGAAGAATACACATCTTTGATGAGTTATAAGTTTTCAGTGCAAGTTTGATGAATAAAACCATACTAACAAAAAGCCCTGCTCGGTAACCGCAGCAGGGCTTTTTTACGCACTAAAGATTACTTCTTGATGCCTTCTACATTCAATTGCAATTTCACTGTTTGAGATGCTGGCCCCAAATCCATTTTCACATTGAAGTCTTTCAGTTTTATTTCGGTTTCGCCTTCAAAACCTACACGATAACCGCCCCATGGATCTTTACCTTCACCGATTTTTTCTACATCGATAGTTACGCTCTTGGTCACACCATTCAGCGTTAGATCGCCCACAATATCAAATTCGTTTTTATCACTACCAAGAACAATTTTTTTACTGACAAATGTAGCTTTGGGGAATTTTTCTGCATTCAAAAAATCCGGGCTGCGAAGGTGCTTATCGCGCTCTGCATGATTAGAGTTAACGCTGGTGGTGTCGATAGTCACATTAATAGTACTGGCTTCAGGTTTGGCTGGGTCATAAGAAAAGTCGCCAGAAAACGTATCAAAGCGGCCTGTTAAAAGGCTGTAACCTAAATGTTTAATAGAAAAATTAATGGAGGCATGTGCGCCTTTGGTGTCAATCGTGTAGTTGTCTGCTAAGGCAGGTAAGCCCATGAAACCAATACTGCTGAGAGTTAGTACTGCCAAGTGCTTTTTTGCAAACATAAAGTTTCTCCTAAGAAGTAATTAAAATAAAAATGATCAGAAAAAAGATTGATGTAATTTAATCAGATTTATTTGTTGGTTTTAACATTCGTACTAAGGTTTTATCGCGTTTTACAAAGTGATGAAAGAGTGCGGCCGAAGCATGTAAAATAACAATGCCCATTAAGGCCCACGCACAATATTTGTGAATGGCACCTATACGATCAATATTTCTGGCAGAAAGTTCCAAGGTTGCAGGAACAGAAAAAATTCCAAAGAAACTAGCACCCGTGCCTTCTGCGGTAGTAATAAAATAACCACTAATGCAGATAACAAATACCCCAACATAGAGCAGTACTTTAACGATGGAGGCTGCTACTAAATTACTTTTATTAATAGTTGGAATCGCATTGGGGTCTTGACTACTTTTACGCCATAGTAAGCGCAACAGCATTAATGCAAAAACGAGTAGGCCAAGGGCAATATGAATTTCCGGGCCGCGGTTATACCAAGGTGAATAATAATCTAGGCCACGCATATAAACGCCAAGGCCAAATAAGAAAATAATGAGTGGTGCGCACACCCAGTGCAGAATAATTGTTATGAGGCCATAGCCTGATGTTGAATCTTTTAGCATGCCTTTGCTCCGCGAGGTAAGATCTACGAATATCAGCTATCAGCGCTGCTTATTGTGGTGAGAAACATAACAGTAATTGTTTTAAATTGCAGTAGTGAGATTTTCAGGGCATTTTTTTGGTTGTACAGAAATTGCGGATAAATAGTCTATCTTATTGAATTTTAATGAATTATTTTTGTTGAAGTAAAGCGCGGCCCGTAAGCTATTAGCTATTTATCAAAAATTTAGTGCAAACCTATCGAAATCTTTGCGCTAAATTATGCGTTGACCCGGCGTTTTACACCGCTTTCATCAATAGCGACGTAAACGAATTCCCCTTCCGTCACTTTTAATCGGGTATGGTTCCTGAAATCTTTTATCCATACTTCTATGCCTACTCGAATGGATGTGTTTCCAATGGCGCGCAATACGGAATAACAGCTTACTAAAGAGCCAACCGGCACCGGGTGTAAAAATTTCATGCTGCTTACAGCTACTGTTGTTACACGGCCATGAGCAACCTCTATTGCGAGAATGGCACCCGCAATATCCATTTGCGATAACAGCCAGCCGCCAAAAATATCACCAAGGGGATTGGTGTCGGCAGGCATTGAGAGTGTTTGCAGTGTGAGTGTGCCTTGCGGTTGTTCAAGGGTTGGCATGTGAGTCGCCCTGCTAGGTTAATATGCTTTAAGTGGAGCACAAGTAAGGCTGCCGCGCTAGTTGTGTCGCCTATGTTTGCATATTCAAGCTTTGCTGCTGGCCAATGTCGTAAGCCACGAGATAGAATCCGATTGAGTATTTTATTAAGGATTTGAGGGGCTTATGACAACTACGCATGCTGTGGAGCATTCCACGACATTACCAAAAAAAAATGCTGCTGCTTTGGCAAGCGACGATGCATATGCAATTTCCGATTATTTTTCCCGCTATTTAAAACCAAACATTGCTAGTTCTGAAGCAGAAAAACAGCAAGTATATAAGTTGCGGCATCAAGTGTATTGCGAAGAGCTTCAATACGAAGAAACTAATCTTTCGCAACTGGAACTAGATGAGTTTGATGCACGAGCAATTCATTGTGTGATTCAACATTTAAGCTCTAATACGCTCGCCGGAACTTTACGTTTAATCCCTACTCGCAGCGCTGATGAATTACTGCCAATAGAAAAGTTTTGTATACAGGCAATAACTCATCCGGAATTACACCCCAACAACTTTTTACGGCATCAAATCTGTGAAATATCGCGCTTGGCGGTACCTGCCTTATTTAGAAAACGCCAATCAGATCAATTCCCGGGTAGTGCTACGGGCGCAATCAATGAGCTTACTTTTTCGGTAGAGGAGTTGCGCTACTTTCCTTATATCGCGGTTAGCCTTTATCTTTCTGCTATAGCCATTTGCCGCAAGGCGCGCTGCTTTCATGTGTTTGTGATGATGGAGCCGCGCCTCGCTCGCAGTTTGGGTTTTGTAGGAATCCATTTCACCCAGTTGGGGCCGGTAATTAACTACCACGGCAAGCGCGCTGCTTATTATGTGGATGCGCGCGAGTTGAGAAAAGGTTTGAGCGTGGGGTATAAAAAGTTTTTACAGATGATTGAGCGTGAGTTGTTTAAAGGAGAGGTCTAAAGTGTTTATGGTTTAGGTGGCGCCATAGCAAGTGAATTTCAGCTGTAATCTTTCTTCAATTCCACTAATATGTGGCCGCTTTTTCTTAAGCGTTTCTCGAGTCAGTCAAAAAAATAACAGCACGGGTGCCAAGAGCATCCTTTTCTAATAGGCATGGAAATTTATGTTAAAACACATTGTTTTATTTAGCAGTATATTTGCTCTACTAACTGCTTGCGGGGGTGGGGGGGGGAGCAAAAGTCCTAGTACTCCGCCGCCAACATCACTAATCAGCTCATCAAACAGCAGTTTGGCAGCTTCAGTGAGCAGTAGCTTGGTTTCTTCATCAAGCAGCAGTCTTGCATCTTCATCAAGCCGTAGTTTGGTTTCCTCCGTAAGCAGCAGTTCTTCAAGCAGCATCTCCTCAAGTAATAGCTCTTTGAGTAGCAGTTCTTCTTCCAATGTTAATCCCTGCGACAATACTAGTGGGATCATTTTTTCAGAATGCTTTAATGAATCCTACGGTTACATTGTAGGCGCTCAATTCTCGCCTACTTACATCGAGTACACCGAGTCAGCTAGCGGCCAACAGGTGCAATGGTCAGTTATTGATACGGGCAGCCCTCACAACAAAGTGCTGGATATCAACTTCGCTGATAGCAGCAGACAAGGCCAGTGGGTTATAGGGCACCCTGATAGCAATCCCGCTACGCAAGACCGAAGCCAATACCAAACGGGATCGTTAGAATTTGATTTGCGCGTGCTGAATGTTGGCGATGCTTTCAATGCACAGGCCGGCGGTGTCGTATTTGTTGTTCGCATGGATTGCACGTGGCCCTGTGTCGCCCATGAAACGCCAATAGTTGTCCCTGCAGTGGATACTTGGACGCCAGTGAAATTACAGATTAGCGACCTGATCGCGACTGGGCTGGATATCAGCAAAATCAGTGCAAGCCTTGTTCTGGTTCCAAAAGGCAACCAAGGCGGTTTACATATTCAATTGGATAATGTGCAGTTGACTGAAGGCGGCCCAGTCGAGGTTGGCCCTAAGGTTATTTTTAAGGAAGACTTCAATAACAAGGCCATTCCCGAATGGCAAATCACCAAGCCTTTCGGTAATGCTACCTCTGATGCAACCACTAATTTTGGCTCTGGCGCTCTCATTAATATGAATTGGTTAAACATTAACGACGAATTGCGCTTCGGAAAAGTGCTCGATAACACTATTGATATCACCAATAAGAAAGCCAGTTTTCAAATCTTCTGTTGGAACAGTACTGAAATGAATTTTTCATATCAGATGGTGATAGCAGATGAGAGTGGTGACATTGTAATGACCAACCCAAGAAATGGAATGGCGCTTGAAGCAGGCCAGTGGCATCAAGTAAATTATGGTGATTTAGGTAATGTTTTTGATGTTGGTTTTGACCCAAAACATGCCAGCGCTATTGGTTTGCAATTTACCTATTTAGGCGTTGATCCTCGCACTACTCAATGCCAAGTGGATACCATTAGAATTACCGAATAAACACATTAGGTATTTCGATAAATAAAAAAGCCAATTACTTACGCAATTGGCTTTTTTATTTTGGACTGCTGAAAATTACACTTCGTTACTGGGTTGGCCAATCGTTGCTAGAATTCCGCCATCTACATACACGATTTGCCCTGTGACAAAATCACTGGCTTTTGAGGCGAGAAAAATAGTTGCACCTTGGAGGTCATCTGGGTCACCCCATTTGCCTGCAGGTGTGCGGCTAATGATGAACTCATTGAACGGGTTACCATCAACCCGAATCGGCTCTGTTTGCGCTGTGGCGAAATAACCTGGTCCAATGCCATTAACTTGCACATTGTATTTTGCCCATTCGGTTGCCATATTTTTGGTGAGCATTTTTAATCCGCCTTTCGCTGCGGCATAAGCACCTACTGAATTGCGGCCTAATTCACTCATCATAGAGCAGATGTTAATAATTTTACCTTGGCGGCGTTCAACCATTTTGCGTGCAACCGGGCGTGTCATGGTAAACACCCCAGTTAAATCAATCTTAATCACTTCTTCAAAATCTTCCAGCGACATTTCCAACAGCGGTGTGCGTTTAATAATGCCAGCGTTGTTGATAAGGATATCGATAGGGCCATGGTCTTTTTCGATTTGATCAACGGCTGCAATAACTTGTGCTTCGTCAGTCACATTAAATTTGTAACCAAATGCTTTAAAGCCTTTTGCGCGATATTCTTTAACAGCATTATCGATTTTTTCTTGCGATGAATTGCCGTTAATAATTAAGGTGGCACCCGCGCTTGCAAGGCCTGCCGCCATCGCCATACCTAAACCGTGAGTTGCACCAGTTACTACCGCGACTTTTCCGGTTAAATCAAACAGTGGATGATTCATTATTATTTAACCTCGCTTGGTTTATGGAAATCCATATCGGTGTAGTCGAGATTTTCACCCGCCATACCCCAAATAAAGGTGTAATTCGCGGTTCCTACACCTGAGTGCATAGACCATGGCGGCGATACTACGGCTTGCTCATTAGCAACCCAAATATGACGAGTCTCTTCTGCCGGGCCCATGAAGTGACATACGGCGTGAGTATCTGGAATGTTAAAATAGAAATAGGCTTCCATACGACGGCTGTGTGTGTGCATTGGCATGGTGTTCCAAATGCTGCCGGGTTTTAATTCGGTCATGCCCATTTGTAATTGGCACGTGTCTAACACTGTGCTGATCATCAATTGATAAATGTCGCGCTCATTACAGGTATCGCCTGCGCCCATATGCAGCACTTTACTGTTTTCTTTGTTCACTTTTTTAGTGGGATAACTGCAATGTGCTGGCGTGGAGTTCAAATAAAATTTTGCAGGGTTGTTGCTGTCATCGCTACTGAAAATAACGTCCTTTGCGCCGCGCCCAACGTAAAGCGCTTCTTTAGTACCTATCGCAAAAACCTCACCGTCTACAGTGATAGTTCCATTGCCACCAATATTGATAGCACCGAGTTCACGACGATGTAAAAAATAGTCAGACTTTAATTGATCGATGCTTTCCAGTTTCAATGATGTTTTTACTGGCATGGCACCGCCTACCATTAAACGCTCGTAGTGGGTATAGGTGAACAATATATCATCGGCTGAAAAAATATTTTCAATGAGAAAATGTTTCCGAAGTTTTTCAGTGTCGTAGCTTTTGTAGTCATCAACATGGACTGCAAAACGCTCTTCAATTGTTTTCATGGTTAAGCCTTTCTTTAGATAACAAAACTACGTGGGTTGATTTTTGAGTAAATGTTCATGCCGTTATTTTTTCAGCATTTTGTAGATTTCTATGCCCGCCACTATAAATGGTGCATTGCCTTTTGCATCGTTAGATGTAATAGGCTCAGTCATATAGTAGTCATAGCTACCATCACGACCAAACCCTAAGCCTGCTACCAAGCATTGATCTGTCATACTAATTTTTCCATCGGCGTGAACACTGACAAATTCATTAATGAGGCCGGTGTAGCTTTTTAGTGCAGCATCCCGATAGGAATTGGGGAGGTAACCCTGATTAATGGCTTTTGCTAAAAAATAACTGAACATAGCAGTAGCAGTTGATTCGCGGTAGTTGCCTATCTCGCCAGGGCGATCTGTAATTTGCCACCAAGTGCCAGTAGCGGCATCTTGATAACGTAAAATATCCGGTGCTAATTCGTTAATAATATCAATCATGGTTTTGCGCAGTTCAGTTTCAGATGGTGGTAAAAAATCCAGCACATCTACTAATGCCATTGCATACCAACCCATACCACGAGACCAGTATTGGGATGCACGTCCATTAGTTTTATCTGCCCAGTCTGCTTTTTTGGATTCATCCCACGCGTGGTAATACAAGCCTGTTTTTGGGTTGCGTAACTGATCGCGGGCAATTACAAATTCATGCACTGCTTCTTTAAAGCTTGCATGCTGTGCGGCTCCCGTTTCATAAATGGCTGCGTATTCTGCTAGAAAAGGCATGCCCATATAAACACCATCTAACCATAATTGATCGGGATAAATGATGCGGTGCCAAAATGCACCCTCAGACGTGCGTGGATGACGCTTTAAATTTGCGCGCAAAAAATCAACTGCTTTTCGATATTTAACTTCTTTGGTGCGTTGCTCTAATAAAATAATCATTTCACCGGGTTTGGTTCTATCGATACTGAACATATCTGGATTGAACCCGATGATTTTTCCTTCGGGAGTAATATAGCTACCGGGCACAGTTGTTAATGCATTCTTGTAACGATCATCTGGAGAGATAGCATCCAATTTTTGTAATGCACCAATTTGCATTCCCACTACATCGTATTCAAATGTAGGTGTGCGTTTGCGATACTCGTCCCAACCCTGTGAGTGATAGTTCAGAGTCTTGCGTGCCAATTCGGAATCAGCCAATGCTTTACTCCATGCGAGGGCTGACTCGGCTGTAATGGGTTTCGTTTTTGTTGCAGTGCTTAATGTTGACTCAGTGTTGATGCGTGTTTTTTTAGTAAGGCGTTCTACTTCTTGATCTAAGTAAGCTTTGAACTCAGCTTCAGTTTTGAGGCCATTGATTTCTTGATCCCACACGGCAACAAAATAATAATCGAGGTCGCCACCATTTGTATTCATAACAGATACATAAGAACCGGCATCTTCTGTTTGTTTTTCGCGATCGCCTTTACGGAAGATGACGGCCATACCCAAGTAGCTGTCAGGGCCGCTTAAACTTTGCTTGCCCCAGCTGGCAGCATAAGTCCATGCACTTCCGCTAATATTCTCGTTGCCTAACAGTAGTTTAGTGTTGGGATGTTTAACTACACCAATAGCAATATTGGGTAAATCTTTATTCAGTCGCGCGCGTGCATCTACTGCGCTGGTTTGTTTTTCGTGCTCAGTAATTTTCAAGCGCGCATGTACTAGTCGGCTACCTGCATTCATTGATAAGTCAGACGATACATCGAAGGTATGGCCATTTACTTGCCATTGATTGTATTTAATATTAAACGCTGAATAGAGCGCACCATTTTCTACAATGGTGGCGTCCCAGGTTTTTACTTTTGACACTAAGTCAACAGACTTACCGTTCCAAAAACCGTAACCGCCAGCACCGAGTGTTTTGCCAACTTTTAAAACATCTTGGCCCCAAGGTGCGTCGTGGTGATATTTTTCGTAGTCATCCTGGCCTACATTTTGTAGAACCATATCATTGGTTTTTTTGCCAAAAATATCAAAACCATTGCGCCAATCTAAATACACACGGTAACCGACTTTGTCGGATTCAATGCCGGGGCCTTCGTAGCGAATGTAGTATGAATGATCGGTATATTGCGGTGGTGGCGTGAATTTTTGTACGTTTTTAAAGTGGGTAAAGTTTTCGTAAACTTTACCGTTCCACTGGCCGCCTTCTTTAATAGAAATTTCAGCTTGGGTTTGTTTTTTAAGTGCAGGCACTTTAATGCTCGCATCGCTCACAATTGTAAATGTGTGCGCTTGTGCGGGTGCGAAATCTGGAGTCACTAAAAGCGTGTCAGGTTTAGTGTCATTGTTGGTATCAATCAGTTGGCTGGGTAAAATTTTTCCGGCTTGTTGTGCAACAAGGCTTTTTATTTTGGCATCGTCTTCAGCCAAACCTAAATCATAAAAAGAAAAATACAGTGGTTCTTGGGTGCGAGGGAAATTACTTGGGTTTGTCGCTGTAACGGTTGCAATGGCGCTTGCTGCTATTGTAGGTGTGGCTATAGACGTGGTGGCCGGCTTTTTGTCTGTAACGCACGCTGAGAGTAAACAAGCGCTAGCGCTAATGAGCGTTAAGGCAAACAATTTGGATGATTGATATTTTTTCAATGGATTCCACCTGTTGTCGGTCGATGATTGTCGTGAGGCTTTGCGAGTAGCAATTGTGTGCTTTTGTGTCATTGAACTTATGTACAACTGTAAAAATATAGGCGTAATAAGCAAACAGGGATGCCGGTAAACCGGCATCCCTTTTGGTTAGGAGGTTAATCCAATCCTGCGGTTATCAGAACTTATACTGAACGCCGAGGTTAAATTGACGGCCAGTGTTGTGATAGTAAGAAGGACGTTGATTGTCTTCTGTACCAACCCATTGATCGTCTACTTCATCTGTTAAATTGAGCGCTTCAAATGTGAACTTCCACTGATCATTCAGGGTGTAACCGAAGGACGCGTCAACGTTCAGAGTGCCGTTGGTACCTGCTTCAGGGCTGCCCTCAGTGCCGACAGCATTGGTGATATAGCCGCTGCGATCAGTTACTGAGACACGACCGTTGAAAGTGTCGTTTTCGTAATAAATGGTAATAGCCGCAGTTTCATCAGACAAACCTACGAGTGGTCTGGTTTTTACCACTTTACCTGTTACATCTAAGTAATCGATATCAGACTTAACGCTGGTGTAGGAAAGAATGGTACCAAAATTACTGAAAATACCTGGTAAGAAGGTGAATGGTTGTTGGTAGCTAATTTCGTAACCGGTCAAATCACCGCCTGGGGTATTCGAAGGTACAGTAACTGCCCAATCCACATTTTCATTACAGGATGATACTGGTTGACCGCCAGCGAGACACGCGTTAACGGCTGCTTGAATGGGTAATCCAGTGTCAGTATAGATGGTGGTGCTTCTTGCGTTTGAAACAAAGCTAGCAATTTCTTTCTTGAAAAGTGTTATGCCCACTAAGCCTTCATCTGAGAAATACCATTCTGCGCCCAAGTCATAGCTTTTTGCTTTGGTTGGTTCAAGTGCAGGGTTACCCGTGGTAATAGCGCGTGTAGTACCGGCAACACTTACGGTAGTTGTTGGTACTATTTGGCCTGGCGCTGCTCTCGAAATACCTTCAGAGAAACTTGCTTTAAGCAAAACATCTTCGATGGGTTCTACGGTTAAGTTAAACGATGGCAGTGTGTCTGAGTAGCTATGCTCAAAGGTAACGTATTCACGCGTTGGCAAGGCTCCATTCACCCAACCACTTGAGGCTTGATCGGTATCAAACTTGCGTACACCAATGTTACCGCGTACGGGTACTGTGCCTATGTCAAATTTGAAATCTACTTGAGCATATACACCTAAAGTTTCTTCAGTCACAGCAAAGGTACTTGCGTAGTTTGGCACTACAGGTGCTTCAAAGAAGTTGTACTCATCCATAATGAGCGCGCGATTTGGAATTAACCATGCGCGATCTGCGCCTAAGCCGGAATTAAATTGTTGAATATATGCAGGGTTTGCGGTGAGCACTATACCGTTTACGCCTTCACCAGAAGCTGGAAGGAATTGGCTGGTATTGAAATCGAAGTCTTTATGATCAACGCCAAATTTAAAAGTAAAGCCTTCGGCAAAATCGTACTCAAATGCAGCTGATTCTACTTGGCTTTCATTGAGTGTTGCCTGTGGGCGTTGACGCATTGCGCCAGCTTTCCAAGATGCTGCGTCATAAGCTGCATCACCAAACGTCATAACTGGTTTTTCGTAGTTGCGGAAATCGTACGTGAACGTTTGATTGTCTGCTTGCATCATCAGGGTATTTTGAATCGGGTTGTCAAAATCTGATCTTGTTTTACCTATCATTGCGTGCAAGCGGAATGCATCAGTAAAGTCTTGCTTAAGAGTTATTGTGCCTTGTGAAAAATCAGTACTCATTTCATCGTAGCGATTTTCCGAGATCAAACGCACGCCACTCAAGCTTGCATAGGCCATAGTGTTATTGACGATGGAGTAATCCAACACGTTACCAGTAGTGTTATTCACACCTGGGTTGAGTGAGCCTTGCATGAACACTTCTTTACGAGTTGCATCAAATTTAGCAAACAATCCGTCAACGCTAATTTCTGTGGTATCTGTTGGGCGGAATTGGAATGACAAGCTTGCACCCGTACGCTCCATGGTGTGTTCATAAGAGTCGTAGCGTGGGATGCGTGGCATAAATGGACGGCTTGCATCTTGCGACGTTGGCCATGTACAAGCGTTTGTAGCATTGGTATCACCATCCAAACACCATCCGTTAACGATATCAAAGTCGTTTGGTGTAGTTGGTGCAGTTTTGCTACCGGCGGCTCCTGCTGAGCCAACAGTTTGGCCTTTTACCGTTTTAAAACGGTTGGAAACCTGGTTACTCCAGCGCACGGTACTAAAGCCTTCATCTTTAACAGTACGTTCAGAAACGGCGACTGACAAAAGTGCACCAAATTTTCCGTCTGCAAATATGTTGCTTACTAAGAAAGCTGCACCTGGATCATTTTCTTTAGAAAGATCGTTGTAACCTAATTGGCCAGATGCTGTAAATACAAAGCCGTCATAATCAAATGGCTGAGCTGCTTTCAAATCGACAGTTGCACCTAATGAGCCTTCTTGAATTTGTGCAGAATTAGTTTTGTGAACTGTCAAAGAGCTGAACAGGTCTGAAGAAAAAGTATTAAAGTCGAAACCACGACCACGGTTATTACCTGTGCCTGAGTCTGTACCACCTGTTGTGGACATAGTTTCCATGCCGTTCAAGCGCACAGTTGTGAACGCTGGCCCAAGGCCACGAACGGTAATGCCGCGCCCTTCGCCACCAGAGCGTTGAATTGCAACGCCAGGAATACGCTGTAATGATTCTGCAAGGTTGTTGTCTGGAAATTCTGCAATATCAGAAGCAACGATGGCATCAACAAAACCGTTTTCGTTTTTCTTGATGTTCATTGCGCTCGCCAAGCTTTCACGGAAACCGCTAACAACGATTTCTTCAACGGCTTCTTCTTGTGCCTGGGCGTATACCGTGGTTGGCATTGCTACTGCAATAGCAATTACCAGTGGATGGATTTTAAACGTGCTCATTTGCTTTTCCCCATATTATTGTTAAAAAATCACTTTAGAGTTGTGATATTTACTGTTTCCCACGCGTGCGCAGATAACAATTCTTTTATGGCCAACGTTCCAACTTAATACGTTGCCGTGTACTGATTTTCAGAACAATGCTGAAAATTTCCTACCTGAACTTTTTGGTTTGTTTAAATAGAAAAAGGTTTGCCGTGAATGGTGACGTTTTGGGCAACGAAGCCATCCATGTTTTTTAAAATGCCAACTTCTTTTGCTTGCTCAAAATGCACATCAATCAAATGCAGATTGCGAATTGGTGAGCGCTCATAGCCCATCACATTAAAAATTTTCTGAGCATTTTTGCAGCGAAGATTGCGCACTTCTACATTACGCACAATCGGTGTGAAATTTCCGCTATCGCCTTCCTCGTAAGAGAAATCAACCACAATGGCAGTTTTTACATCGCCAATATCAATATTACGGAAGTAGATATTTTCAATAGTGCCGCCACGTACCGAGTTGGTTTTAAAACGCAAGCCGCGCTCTAAATCATGGCTGCTCATTTCGCAGTTTTCGGCAAAAATATTGCGCGCGCCGCCAGAAATTTCGCTGCCGATGACAATGCCACCGTGGCCGCTGCGCATTTTGCAATTGCGAATCACGATATTTTCAGAGGGTGTATTGAGGCGGCGACCATCGGCATTGCGGCCTGATTTAATGGCGATACAATCGTCGCCTGTATCGAAGAAACATTTTTCGATAACAACATTTTTGCAAGACTCGGGATCGCAACCATCCGAGTTTGGCCCAAGGCTGGCAAAGGTAACGCCACGTACAGTGACGCTTTCGCAAAGTACCGGGTTGACCAGCCAGAAGGGCGCGCGGGTAATGGTGATATCTTCAATCAAACTGTTTTTACAGTTATAAAACTGAACGAATACCGGGCGCAGTTGTGAGCCTTCAGCATAAATACGCTCGTGCACAGGTCGGTTAGCTTCAATATCTTTTTCAAGTGCTGCGCGCGCTTCATCTTGTGTGGGAACACCTTCTTTACCCCAATTTTTTCCGCCTTTCCACTTTCCGCCTTTCCACGGCCACCAAGTGTCTCGGTCGGCTTGGCCATCCAGCGTACCTTTGCCTGTTATGGCAATATTTTCTTGTTTGAAGGCATAAATCAGTGGTGAGTAACCCATCAACTCCATGCCTTCCCAGCGGGTAAATACCGCTGGCAAGTAATCATTGGATTTGGTGCTAAAACGCAAAATGGCGCCATCCTCCAAATGCAAATTCACGTTGGAGAGCAGATGAATAGGGCCTGTTAAAAATTCACCCTTGGGAATAACCACGCGCCCGCCGCCACTGTGGTGGCACTTGGAAATAGCGGCCGCAAACGCTTTGGTGTTGTCATAACTGCCGCCTGCTTGGGCACCAGAATCAGTTACTAAAAAATCGCGTGCAGGAAATGTGGGAATCTTGGTGTTGCGAACAATCTTGTCCGCTAATTTCCATGCAGCATTGGAAGCTTCAAACGTATTGAGTTTGTTGTCTTGAGTATTGGAATTGGGCAATGCGCAGCCTGCAACTCCGGTGGAAAGAGCGGCAAGAAAGGTACGACGCTTTAGTTGACTAAGAGATCTTTTCAAAATCAGCTCACTCTTGTTAATCGTTATAGGCGATATGGTGCGTACTTGGTTATGAGGCTAGGAGCTGCTTAAGTATCCAAAGGCTGTCGCCTAGCTCATCTATTATTTTGCGCCTGTTTTTGTCTGTTAAATGACCACAAAGGCGGTTTTACAGATCAAGCTATTTTTAATTGTGAAGAACGGGCCAAATAAAAGCAACAATCTTTTTTATAAAATTTTCTCTTAAAATGATATTTTTTAGTCTATTTTTCCTAATATTTTAAATGTAAACGATTACATTTTGCTTCTATTAAAAGAGTAATCGTTTACATATATTTTGATCTTTAACTGATTTTAACTTTTTTTAAAATATTTTTATCAAGTAAAAATCCTATAAATGGATGTATGACGAAATGATTTTATTAAAATATGAAGTGCTAATGGGATGAGTAGCCCTGTAAATGAAAAATGGCGTTTTGTAACCGTTTCATTCAATAGGGTTTGGGCTGTGGGGTGAGTTGCGCTGTAAAGATTTCGAGTGCTAGTCTAAAAACGGTATTGACCGAATACCATTGCCGATTTGGGCGCCGCAAGGCGCCTGTTTTTCTTCTGGCAGCCCATTTTAGGTAAAAAGTTGAGTTAAACTTGTTCCATCTGTAGTAACTATTTAGGTGATTCTGTGAGCAACATTCTGCGTTTGAATGAGTTAGATAATGTTGGAATCTGCAAGGTGGCTTTACCTGCAGGTACGCAACTCATAACCTCAGATGTACGTTTAGCTACGGATGTGCCTGCACTTCACAAAGTCGCACTGCGTGACATCGCCGCAGGTGAAGCCATTTTGAAATACGGCCAAACCATGGGGTTTGCCAATCAATTTATTCCCGCTGGTGCCCACGTTCATGTACACAATTGTGTGATGGGTGAGGCCGATAAAGACTACGGTTTCTGTAGCAAATCCGTGCCGACTGCTTTTGTGCCCGAGGCCGAGCGCGCCACCTTCCGCGGTTACAAGCGCAGCAATGGCAAAGTCGGTACGCGCAATTACATCGGTATTTTGACTACCGTGAATTGCTCCGCAACTGTCGCCCGCGCCATAGCGCAGCATTTTAGTTTTTCTGGCGAGTTAAAAAATTATCCCAATATCGACGGTGTCGTTGCGCTCACCCATGAGACCGGCTGCGGCATGCGTTCCGATGGCGAAGGTTATGAAACTTTGCGTCGCACATTCGATGGCTATGCACGCCACCCCAATTTTGGCGGCGTTTTGATGGTTGGCCTTGGCTGCGAAACCATGCAGGTGAGCCGAGTGCTGCAAGAAAGCGGCTTGGCCGATACCGATACTTTTTCTGCCTACACGATTCAAGATACCGGCGGCACGCGCGTTTCGATTGAAAAAGGCATCGAAAAATTACGCGAAATGTTGCCGTTGGTAAACAAAGCGCAACGCGAAACTGTGCCCGCCAGCGAATTGATGATTGGTTTGCAGTGCGGCGGTTCCGATGCGCTTTCTGGCGTAACCGCCAATCCAGCACTCGGTATTGCGGGCGATATTTTAATTCGCCACGGCGGCACAGTGATTTTGTCGGAGACTCCTGAAATTTACGGGGCGGAACATTTGCTGACTCAGCGCGCGGCCAGGCCGGAAATTGCTGAGCAATTGCTGGCGCGCATCAAGTGGTGGGAAGAGTACACCGCACGCAATGATTTTGAGTTAAACAATAATCCTTCTCCCGGTAATAAAGCGGGTGGATTAACCACCATTATGGAGAAATCCTTAGGGGCGCAAGCTAAAAGTGGTTCTACCAATTTAAATGGGGTGTATTTATACGCGCAAGACATTCCGCAAAAAGGTTTGGTATTTATGGATAGCCCAGGTTACGACCCGGTATCTGCCACTGGCCAAGTTGCATCGGGTGCGCAAATTATTTGTTTTACCACCGGTCGCGGTTCTGCATTTGGTTCCAAGCCTGCGCCTTGTATTAAATTATCGAGTAATACGCCGCTCTACGAGCGCATGAAAGAAGATATAGATATCAACTGCGGTGGCGTGTTGGATGGCGAAATAAGTTTGTATCAATGCGGTGAAAAAATATTTGAAGATATTTTAAAAATCGCATCCGGCGAAGCAACTAAAAGTGAATTGCTGGGTTATGGCGATAGTGAATTCACGCCGTGGAAAATTGGTGCGACTGTATAGCGTATTGAGCTCTAATCGCTACCACTGGGAGGGCGCTAAGCCATTGTTGCTGAACCTTATTTGTGAATTGCTTTTTCGCCGCTTTACCAAAGTCAGATCCCTATGAAAGCATCTAAAAATCAGCCTCGTATTGATAGGCTTTCATGTCTCGAAAAAATTAAAAGCTTGCCAGAAAACACTGTGGGGAAATGAATCTGAAAATAGAACACTTTGCCATTAATGTTAAAGATCCGCTGGCTATGGCGGCCTGGTATGTTGCGAATATGGCAATGACCATTGTGCGCAAATCGGATGGTGCATCGCTTACGCATTTTTTGGGCGATAGCAGCGGCCAAGTAATGGTTGAGATTTACAATAATCCGCCCGATCAGGTGCCAGACTACGCCAGCATGAATCCCTTGTTATTGCATTTGGCATTTGTGTGCGAGAGCCCTGAGCAAAAGCGTATTGAGTTAGAGATGGTCGGTGCGACTTTTGCCGAAGAGGTACATATTAAAGATGGCTCGCATTTGGTGATGATGCGCGACCCCTGGGGTCTGGCGATTCAGTTGTGCAAGCGCGGTGTATCTATGTTGAAATAAATAATCTTTTTCGCTCGTGAGTGGTAGCGGAGATTTTTCATGGCAAGTGAAGGTTATAGATATTTATTTTACGGAAATAAAAAAGCCGCGTTAACCGCGGCTTAGTAACAACTGAAGCCAGCCTTAAGCGCTAAGTTCTTTATCAAACACTGATTTTTCAATCACCGCGCCGCGGTGGCGAATGATAATCCCTGCGCAGCGAATGCCTTGGCGTGCAGCATCTTCAGCAGACTTGTTTTGCAAGCGCGCCGCTAAATAGCCTGCATTGAATGTATCACCTGCACCCGTGGTGTCGATGACATTGGCTACGGGCGGTACTGGAACATGTACTTGCGAGTTTGCGGTGATAATAACCGCGTCTTCTGCGCCGCGTTTTAAAATAAGCTCACGTAAGTTGCAATTTGCGTAGCGCGTTTTACAGCCGTCAATGGTGTCATCGCCCCAGAGTAAAAGTTCATCGTCAAGGGTAAGTAATGCAATGTCTGTATGCTGCATAATCTGCTGCATAGCATTTTGTGCTTCTTCTTTGCTACTCCATAGGCGTGGGCGGTAGTTGCTGTCAAATGCAATAGTAACGCCAGCAGCTCGTAGCTTTTGCAAAGCGACCAATAGGTTTTGGCGCGATTGCTCACCAATAATTGCCAGTGTAATACCGCTTAAGTACACACAATCGCACAGCTTAAGTTTCTGAAAGAGTGCTTCGCTGCTTTCAGGTGTGGAAAATAATTCTCGAGCCGGCGCTTCTTTGCGCCAATAAAAAAATTCGCGCTCGCCATCGGGAGTGTTGCGAATAATATATAAACCCGGTGAACGGCCTGTAATACGTTCAATCATGCCAGTGCCAATATTTTCACTCGCCATGCGCTGTACAATTTGTTGGGAGTAGGTGTCTTCCCCAAGATTGGTAACATAATCGGTTTGCAAACCCAAGCGGGACATATATACCGAGGTGTTGTAAGTGTCACCTGCGAAGCCCAATGCCATTAAATCGCGATTTTTTGCTTCCGGCGTGTCTATAGGAAAAGGAGCAAGCTCCACCATGACTTCGCCAATCGCTGCTATGTGTGCCATATTGAATTCCGGTTGAAATATCAGTTATTAAATTCGCATCATTTCTTTATAATGTGATCAAAATATATCACCGAAAAAATTGAATGCCCAGAAGTATTTCGTTTTTTGAAAGTTAAACTAATTGAATATTATTGTTAATCCAAGTTGGAAATTATTATGAAAAGATTGAGCGAAGCCCAAATCAAATTTCTACCTGCAGATGTTGCTCTGCCAACTTACGATCGTAGTAAGTTACGTGCAGGTATAGTGCATTTGGGTATAGGTGCATTTCATCGTGCGCATCAAGCTTTTTATACAGAAGCTGTACTGAATCAATTTGGTGATGATTGGGGCATTATTGGTTGTAGCCTGCGCTCGGCGAGTGTGCGTGATCAATTGGCTCCGCAAGATGGTTTGTATACTTTGGTTGAACGATCAGGCGATGGCGAAAAACTACAATTAATTGGCGCAGTTTTACAAAATTTGGTCGGCCCCGAAAATCCTGCTGAATTAGTCAGGGTGATGGCGCAGCCAAACATTAAAATTATTTCTTTGACTGTGACTGAAAAAGGTTATTGCCATGATCCTGCTACCGGCAACCTACATGTGTTGCATCCAGATATTCAGCACGACTTAAAAAATCTAGATCAACCAAAATCTGCCATTGGTTTTCTGGTGGCTGCACTGAATGCCCGCTTTAAGACAGGTGTAAAAAGTTTTACCGTATTGAGCTGCGATAATTTACCTAATAACGGTGAAGTACTTGAAAAAGTTGTTTTGCAATTTGCAGAAACTATTTCTAAGGAATTGGCAGATTGGATTCGTGCTAATACCTGTTTTCCATCAACCATGATCGACCGCATCGTACCTGCGACTACCGATCAAGACCGCCAGGATATTGAAGCTCGCCTTGGTGTGCGCGATGAAGGATTGGTTGTTGCAGAGCCTTTCACGCAATGGGTTATTGAAGACAAATTTTCCGATGGCCGCCCGCAATGGGAGAAGGTTGGCGCGCTTTTGGTCGATGATGTGCGCGTGTTTGAAAAAATTAAATTGCGGTTGTTAAATGGCTCGCATTCAATTATGGCTTATACCGGTTATTTGTCGGGCTTTGATTATATTAGCGAAGTTATGAATGAGCCTGCATTTGTGAATATGGTAAAGCTCTACATGGCACGCGAGGCAGGTGAAACCTTGGGGTCGCCAGCAGGTTTTGATATTGAGGCCTACAAACAACAATTGCGTGATCGTTTTTCTAATAAAGCGCTGAAGCATCGCACTTGGCAAATTGCTATGGATGGATCACAAAAATTGCCGCAACGACTTTTGGAAAGTTTGCGCGTGCAGCTAGAGTCTAATGGCAATATTGATATCATTTGTTTAGGTGTGGCGGCATGGATTCGCTATGCATCCGGTGTGGATGAAAAAGGCAATGCAATTGAAGTGTCTGATCCGCTTGCCATTGAGTTGCGTGCACTTTGTGATGCGAATAAAGACAATGCCGAAGCTACTGTACGTTCCATAGTGGGAATTCAAAAGGTGTTTGGGCAAGATCTCATGCATGAAGATAAATTTATTGCTACCACCATAGGCTGGTTAGAAAAGTTTTATGCGCAGGGTGTATTGAAAACAGTTCAGCAAGAATTCAAGCCAGTGTAGTTTTTTAATAGATTAGTAAAAAAATAAATCGGTATTTATTTTTCGTCGTCCTCGCGTAGCGGAGATGACGACTCTCAGTCAATATAGAAAAGATGGAAGGAATTATGAGACAGCTTTCCATAATATTAGCGATGGTGTGTTTGCAAGTTTCTTGTGCAAGTGTTGATTCGTCGGGTTTTGATGCAGTTGTTAAAAAATCTTGCGGTAAAGCTTCTCAATGTTTCGAAACAGTGCAATCAGCCATTAATTCAGTTCCACAAGATAATGCAAAGTCTTATCGCATTTACATCACTGCAGGTTTATATAAAGAAAAAATTACGCTTAGTAAAAATCACGTACAACTGATTGGAGCTGGGCAACAGAAAACACGAATCCGCTATGATGATTATGCGGGCAAGCTAGATGGGCAAGGAAAAAAACTGGGTACGTCTGGAAGCTATACGGTACTTGTTAAAGCAAGTGATATTCGTATTGAAAATTTGACGATAGAAAATAGTTTTGATTTTTTGGCGAGTGATGCATTGCCGGTTGAGGACCCTAAAAAAATATCAGGGAACCAGGCAGTGGCGCTATTTATTGATATACCCAGCGATAAAGTGCTGGTGCGCAAAGTATCGCTTTTAAGTTATCAGGATACACTTTACGTCAATTCTGGCCGCAGTTGGTTTGATGAAGTTTTTATTGCCGGTAATGTTGATTATATTTTTGGCAAAGGAAATGCAGTTTTTACACAGTCAGAAATAAAAACGTTGGGGCGCGGCAAGGCAAGTCAGCCCCATGGTTATGTGACAGCGCCTTCAACCCAAATTGCCAGTGAGTTTGGGCTTACATTTATTGATTGCCGGTTAACGCGCGATGAACGTGTCCCCGATAACTCTACTCCCCTCGGTCGCCCATGGCACCCAACCACAACGTTTGAAGACGGCCGTTATGCAGACCCTTATGCAATTGGCAAGTCAGTGTTTATCAACACGTGGATGGACGCGCATATTACCCACGATGGCTGGTATTCCATGAGCGGTACTGCCAAAGATGGCACCAAGAAAACCTTTCTACCAGAAGACGCTCGTTTCTTTGAATTTAATAGCAGTGGCCCCGGTGCACATAAGCATATAAAGCGCAGAGAGTTTGATGCTGAAACAGTAAGCTTTTATACGCGGCAGCGTATATTGGGTGATTGGCAGCCGTAAAAAAATTCATGAAAACTATTTTTTCGATAGGTGTAAAAAGCTGGCGCTTATGGTTGTAAGCGTCAGCTTTTTACATTGTGGTTACGCGTAAGGTTATTTCAAATAGCTCAAGCAAACACTAACTTCATTTGCAGAGCCAATGATGACGGCTACGCGTTGATGTAAGAGTTCTGGTTCAATATCCAGAATACGTTGCGTTTCACTAAAGGCTTTTCCACCTGCGCCTTCTACCAGCATCGCCATAGGGTTTGCTTCATATAACAAGCGTAGTTTTGCAGGCTGCTTTGGGTTGCGATTGTCCGATGGATACACAAAGACGCCACCACGAATTAATACACGATGCACATCGCCCACCATAGCGGCGTTCCAGCGCATATTAAAACGCTTATTGCGTACGCCGGTTTCGCCTGCAATCAAATCATCAATATACTGTTTGAATGGTAAGCTCCAGAAACGTTGATTGGCCATGTTGACAGAAAATTCTTGTGTATCTGTCGGGATTTTTAATTCAGATGCCGTCAGTAAAAATTCTTTATTGATTACATCCAACGTAAAGCAACGTGTTGCCGCACCAGTATTAATCACTAATAAAGTTGATGCGCCATACAGTACGTAGCCCGCGCAAACTTGTTGCTTGCCGACTTGGCGAAATTGTAATTCGCTATCGGCAGCAACATCTTTACGCGCTGGGTAAACGGTAAAAATTGTGCCTATCTGGCCATTAATATCAATATTGGATGACCCATCAAGCGGGTCAAATGCCACTGCATAATTACCCTTGGTGTTAGCAGCAACTACGTGATCTTCTTCTTCAGATGCAAGCGCGCACACGTGTTGATTGCCTAGCAGTGCATCTTTCAATATTTTATTCGAAATTACATCGAGCTTTTTCTGGGTTTCACCTTGAATATTTTCATCCTCGGTAGAGCCCAATATATCTGCGAGTGCGCCGCGATTGACGCACACAGAAATTTCCTTGCAAGCCTGTAATAAGGTTTCAATGACCGATAATAACTCAGCATTAACGCCATCTTTATGCAGGCTTGCGGTTAACTTTTCCATAACATTTACCTGTAGCGGTTAACGCAATTAAGATCAGCAAAAGACTGATGTAAACGCTGCACCATTGTCTCTTCACTTTTTCGCATCCACACGCGTGGATCGTAAAATTTCTTGTTAGGTTTATCGGAACCATCCGGGTTACCAATTTGGCCTTGCAAATAATCCTGGTGTTTTTTGTAATAGTCCATCACCCCTTGCCAGCTTGCCCATTGAGTGTCTGTATCTATATTCATTTTGATTACGCCGTAACGAATCGCTTCAGCAATTTCTTCTGGTAGCGAGCCTGAGCCTCCATGAAAGACAAAATCCAAACTGTTGTGGCCCAAGCCAAACTTTTCGCTGACGTGGGTTTGCGAATTTTTTAAGATCGTTGGCGTTAGTTTTACGTTACCGGGCTTGTAAACGCCGTGCACGTTTCCAAACGAAGCAGCAATGGTAAATTTATTACTAATAGCACTTAAAGCAGCATAAGCGCGCGCTACATCTTCTGGTTGCGTGTAAAGCGCAGAGGAATCTATGCCGGTGTTATCCACGCCGTCTTCTTCGCCGCCAGTGCAACCCAATTCGATTTCAAGCGTAACGCCCATCTTGCTCATGCGTTCTAAATAGTGCGCACTGATTTCAATGTTTTCATCCAGAGATTCTTCCGACAAATCAATCATGTGCGAACTGAATAAGGGTTTCCCGGTTTGTGCGAAATGTTTTTCGCTTGCATCCAGCAATGCGTCCACCCACGGCAATAATTTTTTAGCCGCGTGATCGGTATGTAAAATGACTGGAATGCCATAGGCTTCTGCTACTGAGTGAACATATTGTGCAGATGCAATTGCGCCCACAATTGAGTTTTTATGGCCATCGGATTTTAGGCCTTTGCCTACAAAAAAGGCTGAACCGCTGTAAGAAAATTGCACAATAACGGGTGAGTTTATGGTGTGCGCTGCTTCAAGTGTGGCGTTAATAGAGCTTGAGCCCGACACGTTTACCGCTGGGTAGGCAAAGCCTTGTTGTTTTGCAAATTGAAATAATGTTTGTAGCTCGCCGCCCGTGGCAACACCGGGTGCAACTAAATTGGCTAATGTGGTCATGATAATTCTCAAATCAGTTGATGATTAGGTCTCTCGTCTCTTTGCATTGATACTTATGCCAATGCTTGTTCGGATACTTGTTCACAAATTGTTAGAAAGTGTCCGGGGTCTAAACTGGCTCCGCCAACAAGCAGGCCGTCTATATCTTGTTGTTTTAATAATTCTTTAGCGTTGGTTTTATTTACGCTGCCGCCGTACACAATGCGCACGCGGTCTGCGATTTCCTGATTGTAGAGTTTGCTCAATTCTTCACGAATGAAGTGATGAATTTCTTGCACCATTTCTGGGGTAGCGGCAAGGCCAGTTCCAATCGCCCATACGGGTTCATAGGCAACGCAAAGATCCTGGCCGGTTAAATCTACGGTGTCTAAACATTCACTTAATTGCGCGAGCAATACAGATTTAGCAATATTGGCTGCGCGCTGTTCTTGTGTTTCGCCAATGCAAAGCACGGGCAGCAAGCCGTGATTCAATGCAGTTTGCACTTTTACCTGACAGCCAAGGTTATTTTCCGCAAACATCGCACGTCTTTCTGAGTGACCAATAATGCACAGCTCAACACCTGCCTCTTTCAGCATTTGTGCTGATGTCTCGCCAGTGTAAGCGCCAGATTCGTAGCGGCTGACATTTTGGCTGCCAATTTTTAATTCGGAATACTGCAGAAACGTCAGCATGTCGCGCATATAAATGTAAGGGGGGCAAAGCACAATATCGATAGGGAAGTGTTTACCAATAAATGACGCCACTGAGGTGCAGATCAAATCCAATCCACCGTTTAATTTCCAGTTTGCGATCACAATGGGTTTACGTGTTTTCATCATCCAGTCTCAATTGTTTTTAGTAATACTGCAGCTAAGCAGCGAATATGTTGTGAGCTTCATACCGTTACGGGTAGGAATACCCTAATCAAATTTTAGGCATAGAAATCCATCTATTGCCTGGTAAGCAATTAAAAAAATGAAATTCAGGGACCGATACAAGCTAGCCGCACTAACTGCGGTTGCATGAGATTCTCAAAGGCTCTTATTTACGCCGCATGAGTTTTTTGCCGATAGGTGAGTGTTTTTTTGCTTTTTAAAAATATTACACACAAGCTTTCTTTCTCGCAACACTAAAACAATAAATATTTTCTATAAATATCGGTTTCATGAGGAAGATTTTGCAAAATATAGCATGAAAACGGTATACATATTTCGATTGAATTTGTGTAACCGATTTCATATCTTGCTAGTGTTGCAGTAGATTTGTTTGTTTTGCATATCAACGTAGATGCAAACATGCCGATGCGTGAGTTTTGCGGCCATAAAAAAAGCCCCTTCAGCGTAAGTTGAAGGGGCTTTTTGTATTACTTGGTTACTGCTTATAGTCTAAAGCTGTTCAATTCTTTTTGCAGTTCAGCGCTTTCTTGGCTGAGTTGATTGCCGCTGTTGTTAACAATTTGTGCGTTCGCAGATACCTTCTCAGACAGTGCATGAATTGCAGTGACGTTTTTACTGACTTCGTTTGCCACTGAGCTTTGTTGATGCGACGCCGTGGCGATTTGATGGTTCATATCATTAATAACGCTGATATTTGAACGAATCTTATCGAGTGCGCCACCCACTTTAGATGCGGTGTCAATCGTATCGCGTGCGGCGGCGGTGCTGGTATTCATTGCTTGATGAGCTTCATCGGCAGCGCGTTGTAACTGCACAATGATTGATTCAATTTCTTCTGTTGATGAACGAGTTTTTTGTGCCAGTGAGCGAACTTCATCTGCCACTACCGCAAAGCCGCGCCCTTGTTCGCCAGCACGCGCTGCTTCAATGGCAGCGTTTAGTGCAAGCAAGTTTGTTTGTTCAGCGATGGTACGAATAACTTCCATAACCGAACCGATATTGACCGAATTATTTTTGAGCACCTGAATTTTTTGCGCGGTAGATTCAATTTGAATCGTCAGGCGATTTACGTTTTCAAGTGAAGTATTAACAATTTCATTACCTTGTTCTGCCAAAATACTGGTGGCGTTAGTACGTTCAGCGGTATCGCCTGCGTGACGTGCAATTTCGTTCGCCGATGCGGATAATTCTTCTACCGCCGTTGCAACCAATTCAATTTCGCGCAGTTGTTGTGAAGTGGAAGTTACCGTGCTTTCAGTAGCGTGCGACATAGTGGAAACATTTTGGCGAACTTTTTCATTCACGTTCACAACATTGCGAATAATGTGAGAAATATGTTCTAGAACGCGGTTGAAGTTATGCGCAAGTGCAGCCACTTCATCGCGGCTTTCAGTGGAAAGTCTTCTGGTGAGATCGCCACCGCCATCGGCAATACTTGACAGTGAACGCGTTACTTCGGCAACTGGTTTTAATACCAATTTCTGCATCAGTAAATAAACCGCAATAAGGCTTGCTATTAACAAACAAATTACCACGATGATGTTGTTAATAGATTGAGTGCGCAGTGTTTCCTGCATGGCTTTTTTGGAAAAGGTAATATCGTAGCTGCCGATTTTGGCATTGTTGTAAGTGATCTCAACACCTTTAGCCACAAACTGATCTTCGCTATCTTTAATATCTTTTTCTTTTTCATTGGCGAGTTCTTGATTGCGATGATCTGCTACCGTTACGGCGGTAATCAAATCGGTATTGACTAATGATTTTGCAATCGCTTTTACCTGATCGAAATCGTACGCAAAGACCGCCTCTTTAATGGATGAGTTAGTCAGCTCAATCATGGCTGCTTTATCTGCATCAAAGTTTTCTTGTAGACCACGTGCGGCAACGTTGTAATTTATGATTGCTACGATTACCGAAATAGCGACCATGGCAACAAAGAGTATCGCCATGAATTTAGTGAGTAAGGATTTTTGTACCATCGTGTCCCCCGACATGCTTTAACGTTTTTTCAAATGAGTTCTAGGTTAGCGGCTTGAGTCTTCCAAGCTTTAGCGACTACCTGAGCTTTAAATTATTGCGCGATACTGAGCCACGTCCAGGTTGCGTTTCCTGAGTATAGATGCGTATTTCTTATTGTGTGGCAAATCGCGTAAAGAATCGTATTGAATTTATACAGACTTATAGATGGATTAAAGCGGGGGATTGTTTGGGGTGCCGAACCCTGCTCAATGTGGGCAGGGTTTAGCGATAGATGTTGGTAGATCGTAGCTGATAAATAGCAGTTGGTTAATCGTCGTCGTTACCGCCAGCCATACCTAAATCTTTGAGTTTGCGCGTGAGGGTGTTGCGACCCCAGCCCAGTAAATTGGCAGCATCGCGTTTTCTGCCTGCAGTATATTTGAGTGCGGTTTCAATTAATGCGCGCTCAAACGTAGGTACCGCTTCGCTGAGCAATTGGTGTTGGCCTTTTGCCAGCGCTTGGTCGGCCCAGTGGCGCAAGGCGCGCTCCCAATCGTCTGCCGGAGCGCTGCCTTCTTTGTGTTCGAGCAATTCAGGCGGTAAGTCTTCCACATGAACTTCGCGGCCAGAGGCCATCACAGTAATCCAGCGGCAGGTGTTTTCTAACTGGCGCACGTTACCGGGCCAGTTTAATCCGCAGAAATAGTCTTCAGTTTCGGGAAGCAAAACCTTGGTATCCACATTCAATTCAGTGGCGGCTTTATGTAAAAAGAAGCGCGCTAACTTGGGAATATCTTCACGGCGATTGGCAAGCTTTGGAATATGGATACGGATAACGTTGAGGCGATGAAACAAGTCTTCGCGGAAGCGATTATCGGCTACCAAAGTTTCCAGGTTTTGGTGAGTTGCGGCGATGATGCGCACATCCACTTTCACCGGCGTATGGCCACCAACACGATAGAACTCACCATCGGCCAATACACGTAGTAAACGGGTTTGGGTTTCGGCGGGCATATCGCCAATTTCATCGAGGAACAATGAACCGCCATTGGCTTGTTCAAAACGCCCTTGACGTTGTGCAGCCGCGCCGGTAAAGGCGCCTTTTTCGTGGCCGAAGAGTTCAGATTCCATCAAATCTTTAGGGATTGCCGCCATGTTCAGGGCGATAAAAGGTTCATTGCGACGTGGGCTATGGCGATGCAAGGCGCGCGCGACCAGTTCCTTACCCGTACCCGATTGACCGTTAATAAGCACGGTAATATTGGATTGCGATAAGCGACCAATAGCCCGAAACACTTCTTGCATTGCGGGCGCTTCACCGATGATCTCAGTATTAGCATCAATCTCAGCGATTACGGGCGCATCATTCTTTTGTTCTTGTGCGTGGGCGAGGGCGCGTTGGGTAACGGCGACCGCATCATCCACATCAAAAGGTTTTGGCAGGTATTCAAACGCACCGCCTTGGTAAGCGGCAACCGCGCTGTCCAAATCTGAATGTGCCGTCATAATGATAATGGGGATGTGCGGATGCGTAGCGTGCAAGTTGTTCAGCAGCACCAAGCCATCGGTTCCCGGCATGCGAATATCGCTGATGATGGCATCGGGCGTGTCGCGGTTCAATTGACTGAGAGCACTATCGCCTGAGTCAAACACACGCGTTTCAATATTGGCCGATTGCAGGGCCTTTTCCAGCACCCAGCGGATGGAGCGATCATCGTCGATGATCCAAACCTTATTAGACTTCTGCATGTTACGCTTCCATTGGTAGGTAGAGTGAGAAACGGGTTTTGCCCGGCTCACTGTGGCACTCGATGAGGCCGTTGTGTTGATGTATCAGGTGTTGCGAAATCGTTAAGCCCAAGCCGGTGCCTTCAGCGCGACCGGTAATCATGGGGTAGAAAATATTTTCGATCATGTCGGCCGGAATACCGGGCCCGTTGTCGATGATGTCGATGCGGCATACCAAAGGGTGATGTTTGCGGCCAATGGTGTATTGGCGTTGAATGCGCGTGCGCAATTGAATGACGCCGTTGGTCATGCCGGCTTCTAGCAGCGCTTGCATGGCATTGCGCAAAATATTGAGGCAGGCCTGAATCAGTAGCTCTTTATCACCGTAAATATTCGGGATGCTCGGGTCATAATCGCGCACTAACTTAAGCGCATCGTTACTTTCCGCTTTAATGACAGAAGCAACTCGCTCCAGGGCTTCGTGGATATTCAATTCGGCCCATTTTGGCAATTGATTGGGGCCAAGCATGCGGTCAACCAAATTGCGCAGGCGGTCTACTTCATCAATGATGATATTGGTGTATTCGGTGAGGCCGGAATTGGGTAGCTCGCGCGATAATAATTGCGCCGCGCCGCGAATGCCGCCGAGCGGGTTTTTAATTTCATGTGCCATGCCGCGAATTAGATTGCGGGTGGTTTCATGGGATGAGGTCACCATTTCGTCGCGGCTAATACGCAGCAAGCGGTCGATAGGTTGAATCTCAATAATCAAGCCTTCCTGCTCGCCATAAGGAGTGACTGTGTAATCTACGGTGATAGTGGTGCCGTGGAGCAAGCGCCATTCCGCATGACGCTTGGTGTAATGATTGGCTTTGCTGGCAGCGAGTTTAAGTTGCTTCTCGGTCTCTTCGGTTTCGAAGAAGAAGTAGGTCAGCGGCTCACCTCTATTGGTTTCACAGCTCATGGCCAGCAAGGCTTCTGCTGCTGGGTTCATATGAATAAGCAGCAGGGCGCTATCAACCAAAACGATGGCTGTACTTAAGCTATCCAGCAGGGGCTTGTAAATATCGCGTTCAGTCAAATCGCTTAAAACTCCAAAATGCCTTGGGAAGGTGCAGTTGCTTTGATACAAAGAAATGCAAAAAGCAAACCAACTGCAGCAAAGCCTGAAAATGGGGCGTTTACGCGATCTATTCTAATCAGTGTAAATGTAAAGTGCTCTATTTTGGTGCTGTGCGTTGTTTGTCGGGCACAGGAATGACTTTTTGTTTTACGATTGGGCGCATGACGAGCAGGGTAACGGGGTTGGATTGGGCAAGAATTTTACCGTTAGCGTCAACCACATCTACGGTTAAACTTCGCTCGCCGCGTGGGGGTTCGTTGATGGTAAAAGTTGTTTCTTGGGTGGTTGTAATAGTATCGCCATCCACTTTATAGGCCAGTAAATCGCCATCATTCAGGGGCTGATTGAGATCTACCGCAACGGTGACTGAGCGTTCGTCAGCCATAAGCGTTCTGCCATTTTCTGGTGCAACGAGTTGAACTTGATATTCCGAGGTCTGGGTTACGACATTGGCAGGGGCGCTAATAGGGATATCAGGAGGGGCTGGAAGACTGTTAATAGTTTTAAGTTCGAGGGGTTTGGCTTGCGTGTTTGAGGGTGGGACATCGGTATAGGTAATCTTGCCATTCTTATCAACAGTTTTATAAATCTCGGCAGCGGCGATACTGCTAAGAGCAAAGAAGATTAAGCTGGTAACAATCACTAAATAGCGAGACATTTTGGTAAACCCTAGTGGAGTATTGTGAAGAGATTACTCTTGATGACCAAAAAGAAAAAGCCCGCAGATGCGGGCTTTTTCACAACTCGAATCAACGTTCGTTGATTACACGCTGTAGTAGAGTTCGAATTCTACTGGGTGCGGAGTCATGTTAACGCGTTGAATTTCTTCTTTCTTCAATGAAATGTAAGCATCAATGAAGTCTTTAGAGAATACGCCGCCTTTCAACAAGTACTCGTTGTCCGCTTCCAAAGCAGCCAAAGCTTCTTCCAAAGATGAACATACTTGTGGAATTTCAGCTTCTTCTTCTGGTTCTAAGTCGTACAAGTCTTTAGTAGCAGCTTCGCCCGGATGAATCTTGTTCAAAACACCGTCAATACCCGCCATCAACAAGGCTGCGAAGCACAAGTATGGGTTAGCAGTTGGGTCTGGGAAGCGAGTTTCAATACGTTTCGCTTTCTCACCAACAGTGTAAGGAATACGGATAGAAGCAGAACGGTTTTTAGCAGAGTAAGCCAACATTACTGGCGCTTCGAAGCCTGGAACCAAACGCTTGTAAGAGTTGGTAGAGGCATTACAGAAAGCGTTCAATGATTTAGCGTGCTTGATGATACCGCCGATGTAGAACAAAGCCGTTTCAGACAAGCCAGCGTAAGCGTCGCCTGCGAATTGGTTTTTGCCATTCAAAGAGAATGATTGGTGAACGTGCATACCTGAACCGTTATCGCCAATCAAAGGCTTAGGCATAAAGGTCGCAGTCTTGCCATATTGGTGCGCAACGTTGTGGATACAGTACTTAAGGATCTGTACTTCGTCCGCTTTCTTAACCAACGTATTAGCGCCAACGCCGATTTCACATTGACCAGCGTTTGCTACTTCATGGTGATGGATTTCAATTTCCAGGCCCATAGCTTCCATAGCGTTACACATAGCGCCACGGATATCGTGCAATGAGTCAACTGGAGCAACTGGGAAGTAACCGCCTTTTACGCGTGGAGCGTGGCCGTGTTTGCCTTCAACGTCATCGCCTGACTGCCAAGCAGCTTCTTCAGATTTAATTTTGTAAAACGCGCCGCCCATGGTGCTAGAGAAGTGCACGCTATCAAAGATAAAGAATTCTGGCTCTGGGCCGAACAAAGCGGTATCGCCCAAACCAGTTGATTTCAAATATTCTTCAGCGCGGAAGCCCAAAGAACGTGGGTCGCGGTCGTAACCTTGCATAGTTGCTGGTTCAACGATGTTACAACGAACATTAATGGTTGCTTCGTCATAGAACGGGTCTAATACAGCGGTAGAGTCGTCAGGCAAAAGGATCATGTCTGAATCGTTAATGCCTTTCCAGCCGCCAATTGAAGAACCGTCGAACATCTTGCCGTCAACGAAGAAGCTATCGTTCACTACGTGAGATGGGAAAGTAGCATGTTGCTCTTTGCCTTTAAAATCGGTGAAGCGCAGGTCAATCCAGCGAGCTTCGTGTTCTTTGATCAGGTCTAAAGTCTTAGACATGGAATGCCTCCGAGTGTTTATAGCTTTATAAAATTAGCTAAGGTAAGTGAAATTTTTCCCGCTTTCATCCGCCGCTCATCCACTTGCAATGAGCAGGCGAGGTTAGGGTGTTCGAAAAGGGGCAAAATATATGCCATCCACCAAAAATAGCAACAAGTCTTTAAAAATAAGGCTTCGTAAAAATAGGAATTTCATTAAACGCACCAAATTGGATCTTGTGTGCGTGCATTTGATCTATTTTGGTGCTTCTGTTGTTTTCGAGCGGAAAAGTGAGAAGGGAGTCGATACATTTTGGTACATCCATTTAGGTATTTTCCCTTCCGAAAATGCAATAGGCATAATTGATGGCTGGCGCATTGCGTAGTCTTATTTTATCCGGTAGAAAGCCGTGCCTTTAACGACTGTTGATGCGCCATTTTCCACGCATCGCGAATAAGTCTTATCCAAGGCCTTATAAAAAGTCACACACAATAATACGAAAAGGTTGCTATATGGCTCATGCAATGACAGTTACTGAAATATTCCTGATCGCGATGGTGATCATTTTTACGATTCCTTATTTGATTTGGCGGCTTGGGCGCACCGACTACTGGGCACCACTGGTGGTGGTGCAAATTATTATGGGGATTGTGCTCGGCCCTGGCGTATTGGGCGCAGCCTTTCCCGATTACTACCAATTTGTATTCAGTCAGCCGGTCATTCAATCGCTTAACGGTATTGCTTGGTGGGCGGTAATGATCTTTGTTTGGATCGCCGGTATCGAACTCGATTTGAAAAAGGCGTGGGAATATAAGCGCGAAAGTAGCATCACCGCCGGTTTAGCCTTAGGTACTCCGCTGTTGTTTGGTTGCGTGGCTGCGATTGGCTTAATGGCTTTCAGCGAAGGCTGGATGGGGCCAAAAGGCATGACATGGCAGTTTATTTTGGGTGTAGGTATGGCCTGTGCTGTTACCGCTCTGCCAATCTTGATTCTGTTGATGGAAAAACTGGAAATTCTGCGTCAGCCCATCGGTCAGCGTATTTTGCGTTATGCGAGTATCGATGATATCGCGATTTGGGGCGTTTTAGCGCTTATCTTGCTCGATTGGGAACGGGTCGGTCGTCAAGGTATGTTCCTGTTAGGCTTTGCAATCACGGCGTATTTGTTCCGCAAACTGATGCTTGCTATTCAAGAAAAAGATCGTTGGTATGCTGGCTTTATCTGGCTTGCTATTTGTGGCCTAGCTGCCGATTGGGCAGGGTTACACTTTATGGTTGGTGCCTTCCTGGCGGGCGCGGTGATGGATGCCGAGTGGTTTAATCAAGAGGATATGGACAAGCTGCGTTACTTTATTCTGCTTACGGTAATGCCAGTTTTCTTCCTCAGTACCGGTTTGCGCACTAACTGGGATGTAGGTGGCACTACCGTATTTATCGCCGCTGGTGTTCTGCTAGTTGCATCTGTAGCGGGCAAATTAGTGGGCGTTCATGCGGCAGGTAAAATCCTTAAATGGGAAAAAGGCGAGGCATCTATTATTGGTTGGCTGTTGCAAACGAAAGCGCTGATTATGATTATCTTTGCTAACGTGTTGTTGGATAAGCAAATTATCACCAGCGAAACCTTTACCGCACTGCTCATCATGGCAGTATTGAGCACCATGCTTACCGTGCCTGTCGTGGCGCCCAAACTGCAAAAAATGAAAGAAATTATTTTCCGCTCTAAATAATGCGGTTAGCAGGAGGGCGCAATAACGGGTGTCCTTCTGTATAATCACGGCTATGTAACACCTCAAGGGGCGCAAATTATTGCGCCCTTTTTGTTCATCCAAGCCGAGTTAGCCATGCACTTCATCGTTAAAGTTTTCCCCGAAATCATTATCAAAAGCCCTCCAGTACGTAAACGCTTTATGCGTCAATTGCGCGATAACCTGCATGCCTTACTCAAGCCGATTGATAACCGCATTAAGGTGCGAAGCGACTGGGAAAAGTTGGAAGTGGTGGCGCCGGATGTAGATGAATCCGTTATTGCGCAAGCATCAGTGGTACTTGCGCATACGCCGGGTATCGCCAATTTCTCGTTGATTACTGCTTATCCTGTAGGCGATTTGGACGATATCTTCCAGAAAGTTCTACCGCATTGGAAAGACGCGCTCGCGGGTAAAACCTTCTGTGTGCGTGCCCGTCGTCATGGCAATCATGAATTTACCTCCACTCAAGTCGAGCAATATGTTGGCGGCGGTCTGCTGCACAATTCCGATGCCAAGGGTGTGAACTTACACACTCCCGATATAGTAGTGCCGTTGGAAATCAAATGGGATCGCCTGTTTGTTGTTGCTAAAAAAACGCAAGGTTTGGGTGGTTATCCGCTGGGCGCGCAAGACGCGGTGCTATCGCTAATATCCGGTGGATTTGACTCAACCGTTTCAACCTATCTTTGCATTAAGCGCGGGCTGCGTGCGCATTACTGCTTCTTCAATCTTGGCGGCCGCGCCCACGAAATCGGTGTCAAGGAGGTTTCTTACTATCTGTGGAACAAATACGGGTCATCGCATCGCGTAAAATTTGTGACAGTTCCGTTTGAAGATGTGGTGCGCGAGATTTTAGAAAAAGTCGATAACCCCTATATGGGCGTTATCCTCAAGCGCATGATGTTGCGCGCTGCTGAAGTGGTTGCTGAATCCTTGGAGTTGCCAGCGTTAGTGACCGGCGAAAGTGTTGCGCAGGTTTCCAGCCAGACGTTGGTTAACTTGAATGTGATTGATCGCGCTATCGATATGATCGTGCTGCGCCCGCTGGCGACTATGGATAAGGGCGAAATTATTGATATCTCGCGCAAGATCGGTACTGAAACCTTTGCGGCGCAAATGCCGGAATATTGCGGCGTGATTTCGGTGAATCCAACCACCAAAGCCAAACTCTATAAAGTGGAGCAGGAAGAAGCTCGCTTCGATATGGCTGTTCTTGAGCGCGCTATCGCTGATCGTCGCGCGCAAAATATCGATGAAATTGTTAACGAGCTGGATGCAGATTTATCGGTGCCGGTTGTGGGTGAAATGACGGCGAGTCAAATCCTTATCGATATCCGCCACCCCGATGAAGAAGAGGCGAACCCGTTAAAGTTGAATGGCATCACCATCTTAAAAATTCCTTTCTATGGTCTTAATAATAAATTCGTCACGCTGGAACAAAGTGCGCAATATTATTTGTACTGCCAAAAAGGTGTGATGAGCCAATTGCATGCCGCGAATTTAAAAGATGCTGGCCATTTAAATGTGGGTGTGTATCGGCCAGAGCCGAAAAGTGCATGTAGTTTGTAGGCGCTAGCACCATGAGTAAACGTTTAGTGGAGTTTGATTATTTACGCGGTTTGTCAATTGCACTTATCGTGTTGGGTCATTCAATTTTTTTGTGGCTAGATGGTTTCCCGCTGGTGTTGGAAAATCTCTTGCGCGGTGGCACCGGTTTGTTTGTGTTTATTTCCGGCTTCTTTTTTCATCGTGTGTTTATGCAGAAATTTGCTTACGTCGATTTTTTAGTGCGTAAGCTTCAGCTAATTTTTATTCCTTTCGTGTTTATTTCGCTCGTAGCGTTAAGCCTGCGCTGTGTAGGCTGGTTTTGGTACGGGCACTCACTAGAAACAATTCTACTTAATTGCTGGTACACGGTACGCAACGGTTTTGTGTTGTATCCGCATTGGTACATTCCTTTTATTTTGTTCACTTTTGCGCTGTCGCCGCTACATATTAAATATGCGCGTTTGAATACTTACTTACAGTTAGTGCTGCTGTTATTGTTTTCACTGGTGGCGATATTTATGCATCGCCCTGACTCCAATATTAATGTGCTGCAATCGGTTATTTATTTCACACCTTTTTATCTCTTGGGTATTCTTTTTTCGTGCTATTCAGAGCTGCTGCGCTTATGGCGAACCTGGCTGTTTAGGGTGAGCTTATTTGTTGTGGCCATAGCCGTTTATTTACAGAGCTACGTGTTTGTTCATATTGGAAATTATCACGATCATGCATTTACCTATGCAGGTGTGGATTTACAATTTATTCAAATGTTGTTTGGTTGCTTGGTAATGCTTGAGCTCAGTTACCGCATTAAGCCGGGCGCGTTTGCAAATCACCTATGTTTTTTGGCGAGTTTGAGCTTCCCCATTTTTTTCATTCACCCGCTCTTTACGATGGGAATCGAAAACCTATTGGATTTGCCGCTCGCGGCTGAATGGGTAAAGTCCAAAAGTCTGCTGGCAGCACTTACAGGAACGGGGCTTATTTTTATGATTCAATTGTATGGCTCGGTTGCGGTGATCTTGCTGGTGCGCCGTTATATTGGGCAGCGCAGCCGTTGGTTGATCGGTTAAGCCCTTTAAATAGAGCCAAAATCCGCTGTTAGTGTTTTTTGGATTCTCAACAAGTTATTTATGAGAATTGCTTAAAAAACCGATTTGTTTAAAATTTCACCAATTCCTATCGATAGGCATATCCCTGTCACCTCGACATGGGTATAATGCGCGGCCTCAGATTTGCCGCAAAAATCTTGTGTAATGAAATTTTGCGGCGGTCGCGTCTAAACTGTTGGTGTAAATGTCTGATTTACAAGCATTTTAGGCGCTAGCGTTTGGCTTATTGTCAAACGGCGGGAGAGCACCCCCGCACCCATTGCCTATTCATTCCCAAGAGAATCACCACTGTGACAGATACAGCTTCAGTTCGTAAATTACGTAACATCGCCATCATTGCCCACGTTGACCACGGTAAAACTACCCTCGTTGACAAACTGTTAACTCAGTCTGGCACCCTTAATCGCCGCAATGAAGGCGCTGATCTGATCATGGATTCCAACGATCAAGAGCGTGAGCGCGGTATTACTATCCTCGCGAAAAACACTGCTATTACCTGGAACGACTACCGCATCAACATCGTGGATACTCCCGGACACGCCGACTTCGGCGGTGAAGTAGAGCGCGTTCTGTCGATGGTTGACTCAGTGTTACTGTTGGTTGACGCCGTTGGTGGCCCAATGCCACAAACTCGTTTCGT